>Ga0194121_10003810_pt1 | contig 22467 bp, 27 predicted proteins | sample TA2MahCa50mmetaG_FD_148609 | JGI IMG/M metagenome (GOLD analysis project Ga0194121, IMG submission 148609) | Freshwater microbial communities from Lake Tanganyika, Tanzania - TA2015020 Mahale Deep Cast 50m | ecosystem: Environmental > Aquatic > Freshwater > Lake | place: Tanzania: Lake...
TGATGGCAAAACCTGAGATTTCCAGAGACGGAATGAAAAATCTGTCCCACATGGAGCAAGGCCAAACAGAACTATAGGTGCCTGCACCTAGTTCAGGTAGGCTGCAAAGCGAAATATCGTTAAAACAGAAGGAGAGTTACTACTGGCACGCACTAACTTGATGACTTCCAGTCTTTTGGCATGGCGCCGCCCTTGTTGCCGCCACTTGCTGGTTGCTTTTCTTGTTCATAGACACTACGATGTTTTTCATACTCTGCATCGCTGATTAGCTGTGCTTCGCCTCGGTTTGTCTGATAGCCTCCTGCTGCAGTGCTAGTTTCATATACGCGCAACTGTGAAGGATCAATTCCCTGCTGGCCCTTGCCTTCCTCTTTCTTTAATTGTCTGCTGCTAATGAAAAATATTGCAATTGCACCAATGCCGGCAAGTGCTGCCATTCCATAAATTATTGAAACAGGAAATCCGCCAGTAGATGTTGTCGCATAACCTTGTGGTGCTTGTGGACTGACTCCAAGAACCTCAACTCCTTGAAGATTGTCAACTGCCGCAAATCCGATCACTTTGAGATTTGCATTGTCTGCTGATTGAACCGTTCTTACAGCATACGGCATATCTGCAGTAAACTGCACTGATTCTTCTCTTTCAACTTGTATACCTTCTCTGAAACTACTTTCGCCCATTGTAAATGTGGAAACTACAAATCCGCTAATTGACTCGTCTAGTCCATATGTGCTTGCATCAACGTTGATTCCAGTTGGATCAAACAAAAAGTGCCAGTTAGAAAGTGGTTGCTGTCCAATAAATGATGCATCAATGATACTTTTTGAAAGAAGCGTCTCTGCTTCTGTTCCTGCAATCACCGAATAAGTATCAGGCAAGTTAGACTTGATAAAAGATATTGGCATGTTGATTTCAACATCGCCATATTGGAGTGTATTTGCAACAAAAGGACCGCTTACTGCAAGACCTCGCCAGCTTACATCAACTAGTGCTGGGCTGTTTTCAGAGTACGGCCTGATAACATAATTATTGATTGTTGGTTTTAGCACAACCTTGTAATCAATTGATGCACTTAATCCTCTTCCAGTCAGATGAGCAGTATACTCTACAATAAGATCAGTAATGTGTGTACTACTGCCCGTGTTTGCAATATTTTGATTTAGCTGGTCTTGTAGCTTGGCAACTCCAGGCTCTGTTGTATCGGCAGTAAAAGAAACTGTAAACTCTTTTCCGCGCAGCTGGTCGGCAATTTTTCCACCATCATTATACTCAATAAACACAGTCTTTTGGTATTTCATCTCGCCAGTTGCAAAGTCTGCTTCTGGGTTCATTCTAATTTCAAGCTGAGCTGCAAGTGCTGGAGAAATTGTTCCAACTAGAAGAATCGAAGATAAAAGAACAGTAAAAACGGCTGCCCTGCTCGTCACGAAAACTTTCGTCTCTGAGGCGGTAATAAATCTATCCATAATTATCTAATTTTTTTGGAAAATTTGCTGAATTTGAAAAAGTAATATGGAACAAGCATGGTTCACAATTGGAGTTTTAAGAGCTGAAAAAAATATGATAGCGGTATTATCTGGAGGCACTGGTTCTGTCAAACTTGTCCGCGGCATTGCATCACAAACACATGACATTAATGTAATCTCAAACGTTGGCGACAATTACTGGCTGTACGGCCTGTATGTTTGCCCTGACATTGACACAATAATTTACGGCCTTGCAGACTTGCTTGACTATGACAAGGGCTGGGGAATAAAAAAAGACACATTTGGATTTTTAAGACAGATGGAAATTTTTGGCGAAGAGACTTGGTTTAGAATTGGAGACCGCGATGCTGCAACACATTTGATTAGAACAAACATGCTAAAAAACGGCAAAAACCTGACCGAAATCACAAAGTGGATGTGCGAAAAATTTGCAGTCGAGGTACGAGTAATACCTGTTACAGACAATACTGTTGAGACAAGAATCACTACAAACAAGGGCGAGATGCACCTACAAGAATACTGGGTAAAGTATCGCGGAAAAGACGACGTTGAGGGAATACAATACATTGGCGCAGACAAGGCAAGGCCAAACCCTGAGGCAATTGGTGCAATCCAGGACGCTGATGTCGTAGTAATTGCACCTGGCAACCCGCTAACAAGCATAGGGCCAATGCTATCAATAAAGGGAATACGAAAAGAGCTATCAAAGGCAAAAAAGAAAGTAGTTGCAGTTTCTCCAATTATTGGCAACAAGGCAGTGAGTGGTCCTGCTGCAAAATATCTTGAAGCTGCAGGAATCGAAGTGTCTCCATATGGCCTTGCAAAGATGTACTCTGATGTTTGTTCCAATATAATAATTGATACAAAGGACAAAATCCTCTCAAAGAAAATTGAAAGCCTTGACATGACCGTTTATGACACAAAAATAAAAATGTCAAGCAAAATAGACGAGGACGCATTAGGTTCTTTTATTTTAAAACAAGTCCGCGTATAGCTTGAAAGTAGCTGCAATAATTCCTGTAAAGACATTTTCAAAGGCAAAGACTAGGCTGTCATTGCCACAAAAGACGACAATTGAGCTGTGCAAGCTGATGTTTGAAGAAGTACTACAAACTATAGTTGATTCTGATATTGACAGTATTGTTGTTGTAACCAAAGACAAGGATGCAATAGAGATTGGAAAATCATATGATGTTATTCAGATTGCAGACGATAATGAGACTGGGGTAAATAATGCGGTATCTCTTGCAGACAAGCACTTGACAAAAAATGGGTTTGAGATGTCAATTGTATTTCCACAAGACATTCCCTTTATGCAAAAAGAAGACATTGAAAGGCTGTTGAAGTTCTCCTCTGAGAATTCTGTATTAGTTGTTCCATCTCGAAGATTTGATGGAACAAATGCCCTTCTTCGGAGCCCTGTAAATATAATGGAAACACACTATGATGAGGACAGCTACAAAATCCACCTAAAAACTGGCAGAGATCACACCAGCAAGACCTCGCTTGTCTTGATGCGGCGAATCATGATGGATGTTGATAATAATGAGGATCTGCAGTTTGTATTAGGTCAGAACGAAAAGCCAGGATTTTGTGAAAAGATGAAAGGCTTACTTGAACAATAAAGAATGAAAAATTTATCAGAACCAAACGCAGACAACTTTATTAGCAATAAAACCAAAATCCATAAATACGAGAATTGGTCGGCTGAGGGGCTTGTGATGGAATGGTAAAAAATCTTTCAAAAAAGAACAAGTGTCCTCGATGTGGTCAAGGATCGCTGGTCACTGACACAAACACTGGAGAAAATTTTTGTGGAAAATGTGGATTTGTTGTATCAGATCAGGCACTGGAGGCAGGACCTGAGTGGAGATCATTTTCAAAAGAAGAAGGTGATGGAAGGAGCAGGACAGGTGTTCCAACATCACTCGCAATGCATGATATGGGCCTAGCTACTATAATTGGCCCAACAGATAGAGATGCAACTGGAAAACCATTATCGTCTTCAATGCGAAGTACAATTGAGCGACTGCGAACATGGGACAGTAGAAGTCAGGTCCATGAGCCAGTTGATAGAAACTTTAGACAGGCATTTTCTGAGCTTGACCGACTAAAAGACAAGCTTGGAGTCGGAGATGCTGTAATTGAAAAAGCTGCATACATCTACAGAAAAGCTCTTGAAAAAGGACTGGTGCGAGGCCGTTCAATTTCTGCATTAATTGCATCTGCGCTTTATGCAGCATGTCGTGATACTGAAACACCAAGAACACTAAAAGACATTGGATTATCAAGCAACATCAAAAGAAAAGACATTGCAAGATGCTACAGACTGCTTTTGCGTGAGCTTGGCCTTAAGATGCCTGTAGTTGACCCAATCAAATGTGTTGCAAGAATTGCAAGCAAGGCGGATTTATCAGAAAAGACAAAACGTGAGGCAGCTAGGATTTTACGTACTGCTGAAGAGCAAAAAATATCTGCAGGAAAGGACCCAATGGGCCTTGCAGCAGCTGCACTCTATGTAGCATGTGTGACAAATGGTGAAAACAAGACACAAAGGGATGTTGCAGAGGCAGCAGGCGTTACTGAGGTAACCATACGAAACCGCTACAAGGGCCTAAAGCAGGCACTAGACCTCTAGTTTTTCTTCTTTTTTAGCTCCAAAATAGTTTATTGCCAAAATAGCAATTGAGATAACTCCAGTTATTACAAACAAAATCTCTAGTGTGACAATAAAAGAATGCGAAAATGCACTTTGAACTGAAACATCATTAGTGTATGATACCAAAAACACATACGCGAAAATAAAATAGTTTGTTGCCCAGTGAATCAAAATTGCAGGAAGCAGTCCGTATCTAAAATAAACCCAGCCAATTATTATGCCACTTGCAGCTGCTTGGGAAATTTTTCCAGCACTCCAAGGGTCACCAGATATTACATGAGCTATTCCAAAAAATATTCCAACTGCCACAATTAATGGCAAAACTTTGGAATACCTAGTAACATTTAGAGTATCAAAAGGATTCCACAACGACTTTAGGAAAAACTTGCCTGATAATTTTCTTGAATACATAAAAAAAAGCGGAACACCAATCAATAACACCCTGAATCCAATCTCTTCAGCAATTGCAGCTGCACTTACACCATAAAACTGAACTAGCCTGTTTTTTGGCTCTGGCGGAACTATAGAGACATCGATGCTTTCTTGGATAAGATTAATGGCACCTGATATGACAATTATGACTGTAAACCACTTGATTATAGTAGCAAGATAGTTTGAATTTGTCAAGTTCTTTCCAAAAGAAAGTAACGACATTACTACAGAAACAAAGTTTGCCTTTGGGCCAAGTATTGAAATTGAAAATAAAACAAGGAAAACACACCAAACCACTATAAACGCATCACCTAGCTCAAACTCAAAAGGAATATCATAGCCTATTGATCTGAAAAAATCAAAACCATCTATTGGAAAATCAAAATTAATCTCGTTTCCAATATCTGTATTAAATACAATAAATGCCCCAATAGGAAACGAGATAATCATCATGCCAAAAATAACTGAAAGCAGCGCAGCGTAGGGGATTCCAAGCGCTTGCAGGTTTTTTGATTTTAACAACTCTCTAGTGGACTTCGATCATAGACTCTGCAAAACCAAACTTGACAAGAGTATTTTTTATCGTATCACGATGATCCCCTTGCAAGAAGATATAGCCATCTTTTGCTGTGCCGCCGCAGGCATATTTTGATTTTAGCTCCTTTAGGACAGAATCAAGGTCGTTTAGCTTGGGATCCAGGCCTTCGATCATGGTTCCCTTTTTTTTAAAACGCCTTGTTTCAAGCCTGACAATTATTTGATTAGAATCTTTGTTTAGTTCACCGCAGGCACACAAATCTTGAGGTAGGCCACATGTATTACAAATTACTGCCATTAGTTCTAAAACAATTTGCGTTACCATACTATTAAAGCCTTGTCTGCATCTGGGCAATTTTTTATCCCAGTGGTAGGTTTTTTTACAAAAAGCAAGAATCATGTATGATGTCAAATGATCTCACAAAACGGGCAGCTGAAATGTTGCTAAAGGGTGCAACATTGCTTGCAGCGCCATGTCCTTACTGCAAAGGAGTGAGAGTTCTAAAAGACGGCAACGCATTGTGCATTAGCTGTGGGCGCGAACCAAAACCTGAAGCTGAGAGTTTAGAAAAAAAATCAGAACCACAAGATAAAACTTCACAAGACTCGGTCCTGCAAACTCTAGAAAAAAAACTGGATCTTTTATCAAAGGAGCTTGAAAAAGAAGCAGACCATGAAAAACAGCAACAGATCCTAAAATCAATAAATTCGCTAGTAGAGGTTATCGCAAAACTGAGATCATAAAAACAAGGTTTTTATGCCAAGTTTCCAAGCTAAAGAAAAGACATGAGCAGCAAAAAGAAAGGTGCTCCATTACCAGCATCAAGTGCAGGTCTTTTAAGATTCTTTGAAGATGAAACCAAAGGCTTCAAAGTAGATCCAAAAATCGTAGTATCTGTTCCAACAGGCCTTATCGTGCTTTCGTGGCTACTAGATATCTTTCTTGTTCCGTGATAAAGAGCATGCAAGATTCTTACGATGATGTTTCAAACATCCATCGACGATATACACTAACTCTAATCAATCCATCCTCAAAAATTCATTCGCTAGTGTTGTCATTAATTGTTACAACTTTGTTTGTTGCAACTGTAGTCTTTGGCTACCTAAAAAGTGACGACTTTATTGTAAGGCTAGCAGTAGTATTGGCTGTTTTAGTATCAACACAATATCTTGACTCGCGCTATTCAAAAAATAAAGAATACTCTAAATCGCTTCACATGTCTTTATTTGGAAATATTCTCTGGCTTGTTGTACTGCTTTCAGGGCTACTAGCTGTAACCGTCTTGTCAAAAAGCGAGGCATCGATATTTTATGTCATAGAAGGAATGTTTTTGTTTGCAGGATTCAGAATTGGGCTTTATACTACAGTATTTGGGGCAAGCATGAAAAAGGCATGGACTGTATGCCTCATCCAGCCTCTTGCAATGTTTCTGGTACTGGTGCCGCTGAATCTGTGGGAAAAAATTTTAGAACCGCAAACATTTTTGATTGGACTTACATTCCTTGGGATTGCAACTGTCTGGTCATACCTTACCGATAAGGCAGGAAAGCCTGGAGTAAAAAGCACACACAAGCTAGTACAGGCATATCTTGTATCAAAATCGCAAAACGATTCATCTGAGATGGAGTCATTAATGGAAGAGGTATCAAAAAAATCCAACATTACAACTAGACAAATTAGATTATGTTCTAACAACAAGAAAACCGATTTTAGACTAGTCATCCCAGAAATTCACCCAGGACCATTTCATCCGGTTGGGGGAAGCAACATTCCATATCTGATATACAAAAACATGGGTTCTTCAGCAATGGTAATGCATGGAGTTTCTGATCATTCGCTAAACCTGCCTTCAAAAGAAGAAGTGGAAAGCTACCTTAGAAGTCTGACAGACTATTCTGTTCCTCAAAAAGGACTGACATGTACAGAGCCAGTTACAGTTCAAATCAACAAGGGGCGTGCAGTGGGACTGCTCTTTGATAAAACGGCGGTTTTGTTTTTATCATTATCACCACATGGGATGGAAGACATTCCATCTTCGATAAAAAGCGAAATTGAACAATTTTCTAAAAACCGCAATTTTTCCCAAGTTTTGATAGTTGATTGTCATAATGCAATGGGTGGAGAAATTTCTCAAAACGATTCTGAAGACTTACTCAAGGCAGCAAAATCTTGTCTTGAAACTCTGATCACAAAAGAGACTTATCCGTTGGAGTTTGGGTATGCAAACTCTGATGACATGAAGGTACATTCATCGGATCTTGCCTTGGGAGGATTGGGGGTTTTGTGTCTTGGCATAAACAAGAAAAAATACTTTCTTGGCTGGGCAGATGCAAATAACATGCAAAACGGAATTAGAGAATATGTTGTAAACCATTTTACAAAAAACGGCCATACCCTACTAGAGCTCTGTACATCAGACAGCCACTATTCGGTAATGCCTGCTAGAAACAAAAACGGCTATTATCAGTTTGGTGCCATATCAAAGCCTCAACAGATTGCAGATTGGTATCTTGACATTGCAAAAAATGCAGAAAAAAATATCGATTCAGGCTATTTTGAGATACTGGAAAACTCGTCAAATGTCAAGGTAATGGGGAGCACAATATTTCAGGACTATTCAAAGGCACTTGATAGCGCACTAAAGCTCACCCAAGTATTTGCAATAGGAACAATTGCGTTTTTTATCGCTACGCTGTTTCTATAACATTTACCTGATCCAGATTTCCATAAAGCTCATCAACAAACGAAGAAAACTGTAAAATTGGAACTATTGGAACCTTTTCTATAAAACAAAACTGCTCCTGATACAGAGTCACTATAACGGGAATTGCCATGGCGCCACTAGTTTTTTTAACATAATGCCTTACACGTTGAATTTGTTTTGTCACGGTATTTTTCAGAGTGGATGGGCTATGTCTTTTCCAGTGCTTACAGTCTACTAGAATGGCCATGCCTAGCCTGACTCCAACAACATCAATTTCCATTCTTGGCTTGGTAAGTATGAGATTTTTAAGTACGCTGAATCCTTTGGCTTCAAATATTTTTGCTACCAGTCCTTCAAAATCACGCCAATTCAGATGAACTGCAACCTCATCAATTGTGGCGCCATTTTTTATTGCATATATTGCAGCCTTTAGCTTATCTGCCGAATCAAAATTGATCACATCATCTTCAAATCGGCCAATGTCATTTTTTACAAAATCATTCAGTATTTTTTTTGCAATTGTCTTGTCAGTGTTTGCTATGGTGCAAAAATCTTGAACTGATATGCCGCCTGGAATCACAGCTCCTAGTCCTTTTATTAGCATGTTAGCATTCAACAACTTGACTCTAAATCAATTTTATAATAATCTATTTTCTCTAGAACTTTATAATCAACATCAAAAAAGATCCTTTCATGAAACTTTTGATAGCTGCATTGATAGCAACTACTTGTTTCCCTCTAGCATTTGCTGAAAAGGCCACATTTGTTGATACAATTCAGTTTGTGCAATATCTGGATGAAAATACCGCACTAGAAGAGGTTCGAAATGGAAACTTGGACCTATACTACTATAGGATGCCCTCAGAACGCCTTGAAGACACAAAATCGCGCCAAGGATTGCAGATTTTCCAATCAACTGGAGGCTCGTACAGCATCCTTCTAAATCCGGCTCAGGCAGACAAGTTCAACCCATTTTCTTTTGTTGAGGTAAGGTTTGCGCTAAATTATCTGATAGATAGAAACCTCATTGTCAATGAACTGATGGGAGGATACGGCGTTTCAATGATTTCCAATTACGGTCCTTTTGATCCAGATTATTTTTACATACTAGATGAGCTAGAGTCATTTCATTTCCAGTACAATCCAGAGCTTGCAGAAAAGATGATCTCAGACAAACTAGAAGAGGCGGGCGCAGAAAAAATCAATGGAAAATGGACATACCAAAGCAAAGAACTAGAAATTCGAATTTTTATCAGAAGCGATGATCCTGTAAGAAAATCAATAGGTGAGGTCCTCTCATCGGAGCTAGAAAAACTTGGATTTACAGTAGTAAAAGACTTTGGTGATCTAAACAAGGCATTTGTTATTGTGTATGGCTCTGACCCAGCTGAGCTAAAGTGGCACATTTACACCGAAGGATGGGGCGGGCGCTCTGCGTTTGTAAAATATGATCCAGTTGGCCTTGCCCAGATGTATTCTCCATGGTTTTCTAGCATGCCTGGATTTAATGATCCAACTTATTGGAACTACAAAAATGACTACATTGATTCTATCACACAAAAAATCTATACTGGAAATTTTAGCTCATCACAAGAGCGAGCTGAGCTTGTAAAAAAAGCGACAGTTGAGGGGATAAAAGAATCTGTACGAATTTTTATTGCAAGCAAAATTGATCAATATGTTGCCAGTCCAAAAATAAGTGGAATAATAAATGACTTTGGGGCTGGCGTGCCAAGCAGATTCACACCAATTAACTCGCGCAGTGACTCTGACACTCTAAGAATTGGTGTAAAGCAGATCTATCAAGGAGCATGGAATCCTGTAATGGGAATTACAGATTTTTACAGCAGAAATATTTGGGATGCCCTCGCAGACCCTGGAACGTTCAAGCATCCGTACACTGGCGAATCATTTCCTATCAGAACTCCTTGGAAGGTAGAGACTGGAGGACCTGATGGGTATGTGAGTCTGCCTGACGGTGTGATAAATTGGGATCCTCTCACACAAGAATGGAAATCTGTATCAGATGGCAAGGCAACAAGCAAAATCACATACGATTTGCTGTTTGCAAACTGGCACAACGGCCAAAGAATGGACATAAACGACATTTTGTATTCGCTTTACTTTGTAATGGAATGGGGATCTCAAAAACAAGAAAATGACAAAACATTTGATTCTGAGTATACCCCTCAGGCAAGCCAGCTAGTAGACACAATTGTTGGAATTAGAATAGTAGATGAGGACACTATCGAAGTATACGTAAACTATTGGCATTTTGATGAAGCCGAGATTGCCGACTGGGGCGGAGTGTGGTCATCAACCCCATGGGAAATAATGCTTGCAATGGAAAAATCTGTAATTGATGGCACCGTATCATTTTCAAGGTCTGGCGCAGCAGGAAAAAACATCGACTGGCTTTCTTTAATCGTGCCAAACAATGCGGTTTTGATAAAAAACTATCTTGATGATTCCAAAAAATCAAGCTTTGTTCCAAAACCCTTGGCAAAATTCAACTCTGATCAAAAATATTTTGAATCACGATACGACGCGTCAATAAAGTGGATTGAAAAAAACAATCACGCCATAATAAGCAATGGTCCATTTTACCTCGAGTCATACTCGCCAGAATCAAGAACTATAACAATAAAATCAATTGATGATCCTGCCTATCCATTTGAGGCAGGACACTGGAAGAGCTTTGAAGAAGTAAAGTATCCAAAAATAATTAGTGCAAGTGTTCCAAAAATAGTTACACTGGGAGAACAGATTACAATTCCTGTAAGCACGTCTGACTCGTCTCAAATCTACTACTTTATGACAAACCCGCAAGGCACAACGGTTAGCTCTGGTATAAAAAAAATCACTGACAATACTGTCGCACTAGAGTTTTTGCCAGAAGAGACAAGTAAACTTGGTTTGGGTGCAAATGATCTTAAAATATTTGCAATATCGGACGCTGTCCTGCGGCCTGACATCTATACGACTAGTTTTCTTGCAGTTTCTACTCCACAACAACTACCTGAACATTCATTTTCAGAAAAAAGCGATGAGGTAGATACAGAAAATGACTATGTTGGAATTGTTGTACTAGCTGCAGGAATAATCATAGTTGGATTTATTTTGGCTAAAAGAAAACAACGAAAAAACAAAGCCATGAAATAATTTTTTTTGACACTTTGCGTCACGTATGAATTCTACCCAAGTCTTAAATGCAAATTTTCAGGCATATGCTTGAAAGTAAATGCCAGACGAATCATGTAGAACATGTGGAGGAGGACTCACCAAGCTTACAATTTGCGCCGAATGTAAAAAGGCCACAAGCATGATCTGTGTAAACTGTGGCAAGCAAACCTTTGAGCAATACCACGAAGAATGTGCGTCTGCAATAAAGATCTACTATCAAAATTTTTCAGAAAGGCTTAGAGAACAACAAAAGTTTTTGGCAATAGCATAATCTTTTTAGTTGATTATTTTTTTTGTGCAGCCTTTACCATGCCAAATAGTTGTCTTACTGCAAGCTTTGGGTGATGTGCGGCAAGTCTAATTATGCTTGATAAACCAAAATCGGCTCTAATAAAATCAAGAAACTCGTCTGCACTCAGCTCGTTTATGATTTCAATTTCTTTATCCCACTGCTCATCTGATAGTCCAATCCATCTGCTTTGTACCTTGTATGCAGAGTTTATTTTTGATGAGATTGCTTTTCTCCAGTTTTCTTCATACTTTGATAGCATTTTTTCTGATGTATCATTTGCCTTGATGGCATCTGCAGCTACTTTACCTGCAACTCTTCCAAACTTTATGGCATATCTGATACCTTCTAGAACTAGCGGATTTGCATAACCAGCAGCATCGCCAACAAGTATCAAGTTATCATATGATGTTTTTCGTACTAGCCCATCATTTGGTATAAGGCCATAATGAAATTCGATAGGTGATATCTTTCCTAGTTTTTTGATGGGGCCTAGCTTTTTTTCTATAATCTCATCTAACCTTTGAGTAGGATCAACGCTAGAATCAGGCTTTCCAACCCCGACCCCTATCCTTACCTTATTGTCCCCCACTGGAAAAATCCACGCATAGCCAGAAGGAGAATATCTCTGGCCAACCATGAGATACCAGGTATCTGAATCAATGTTTTCAACGGTTGCTTCATACTCTGCACCTGCACCAAATTTTTTCCATTGTGAGACAAGACCTAGTGATTTTGCGACAACTGACTGAAAGCCGCTTGCATCTATTACAACTCTGGCTTGGAAAATAATCTCTTCTTTTGCCAAACTAGCTTTGATGCCAGTAATCTTTCCGCTAGAATCTGTAACTGCATTTGTTGCACTAGTATTGACAAAAAGTGTTGTCCCTTCTTTGACTGCCTGCTCTGCCAAGAATCGATATGTCTTTCGTACATCTAGCACTGCAGCACGCGGTTGTGCATCACTTATTGTCACTTCGTTGTTTGGTGAGCAAAACGTATAGTGTTTGATTGGATTGTAACAATCAGCAGGAATTCCAAAAGCCCTTGTATCTTCTATCCATGTCACTCCACTTGTGCGAACAGTCTGTGCAACTGACTCTTCTTTTTCAAGCAAGGCAACACTACAATTGTTTTTTGCAGCAATATATGCAGCAGATGCCCCAGCAGGCCCTGCCCCAACTATTACCACATCAAATTGTATATTCAATTGCTAATTCAGGAATTTCTAAAATATAAAATGAAATTTATCTCTTTAAGATAGGTTTGCCGTCTGTATCCACTTCTCTTTCAGGATCCATTGGTCTGTTATGTTGTGAATCTCGATGCATATAGCTGTATGCGCCTGCTTCCTTGCGGCAAAACTTTTTGTGTATTGCATCCTCTGCTTTTAGTGTGTCAGCATTTTCATGAAACATTCGCTTTCCACAGGCTTCACAAACGATCTCTGGCATAACAGTTGGCATATGGTAAATGTATTTATTTTATTCCAAAACCGTCTGCTTAAATTTCAAAGACTTATGTTATAATACCTAAACGCGGATCTTTACTCTATGGCCGAATCCAACGTTATTTCCTTTGTAATATGGTCTGCACTTACAGCCATGATCGCAGTCATTTCTGGCATTGTATACCAAAAGTATCTGAGGAAGAAAAATGATAAAACATCTGCATCTTGAAAAAAAAGGCCTTCGAGGACTTGCAATAGCTGAAAGTTTCTCACAAAACTCAAAAAAATCTATACTTGCAGGCGTTGTCATGCGGCGTGATTTTATAATTGATGGATTTGTACTTGGCAAGGCCACACTTGAAGGAAATGACGCAACAGATGAAATTCTGGCAATATATCAAAAACTAGACAGGCAAGACATTAGCTATTTGCTGATTTCAGGAATAATTATTTCAATGTACAACATTGTAGATGTCAAAAAAATTTCAAACTCGCTAAATCTTCCTGTCATTGGCGTAACATATCAGGACTCGACAGGCATTGAGGAGGCAATAAAAAAACACTTTCCAGACTCGTATGAATCAAAATTGCAAGCCTACAAAAAATTAGGCCCGCGACACAAAGTTACATTAGGTACATCTAGTCAAATTTACATAAGAAACGAAGGCTGTACGGTAGAAGAAGCTAGCATGATCCTAAATGATCTAACTTTGCAGGGCTCGGTACCAGAACCGTTACGAGTCGCGCAGCTTTTGGCAAAAACTATACTCTCAGACTAGCCCTCAGATGCTGACTTGCCGCCATCTATGTTGAGAATAATTCCAGTGACCCAGTTTGCTTCATCTGAAGCTAAATAGACTGCGGCGTTTGCAACATCAACAGGTTCGCCGATTCGATTTAGCGGTTGTCTATTTTCTAGAACCTTTCTTGCAGCAGGATCGTCAAGGTATGGCTTTATCATGCCTGACTTGATAATTCCTGGGTTGATGCAGTTGCATCGTATATTTTTTCTAGCATATTCTACTGCAATAGCTTTTGTAAACATGGAAACTGCGGCCTTTGTTGCAGAATAGACAGCAAGATGCACTTTTGGAATTGCACGTTCACTTGAAATCGAGCCAATGTTAACAATGCACCCTCCCTTTCTTTCAAGCATTTTTACTAAAACAGCCTTTGTCATCTTGAATGCTCCAAGCATATTCACATTTATCAAATTCATAATGTCCGAGTCTGACATCTCATGAAAATGGACAGGATCATTAATCGCACCTGCATTGTTTACTAGAATATCAATCCGGCCATAAGTAGCAGCTATTTGGTCAATTGTCTGAAGTACGTGTGATTCATTTGTAATATCACAAGACATTGAAACTGTAGCATTTTTTTTGGAGACAGTGTTTCGTGTTTTCTCTAGTGACTCCAAATTTCGTCCAAGCAAAACAACTCTAGCTCCCTCATCGACAAAACGCTTTACAATACTTGCGCCAATATCGCTTGACGCACCTGTTACTATTGCGACTTTGTCCTTTAATCGCATACTAGTAAATGAGTAGAGGCATTTTAAAAAGAGTTAGCCAAAAATCAAATTTTATAACATTATTTTTGTTTTAATTGCTTGATATAAGCTAAAATCGCTGTATAATCCAAATCGCCAAATCCCGCATCAACTGCTTTTTGAAAAATCTCATTTGCCTTGGTACTAATTGGAAGACTGACACCAAAAGCCCTTGCAGCCTCGTTTATCGTATCTAGATCCTTTTTTAGATTAGTTAGGGTAAATGTCGGCTCAAAGATGTCCTTTATCATCTTGTATGCCTTGTTTTCGCTCATCCCTGTCTTAAAATAAGTTGAATTTAGTATCTTCAAAAATATCTCAGGATCCACATTTGCGCTCCTTGCAAGCGTTATACCTTCAGAAATAGCAAGTGCAAGCAGTGCTATCTGGATGTTCATTGCAAGCTTTACAGCATGAGCTGTTCCACCTTCTCCAAGAAAAAATATCTGATTTGATATCGTATCAAATACCTTGCGATATTTTTCAAATGCCGTTTTGTCTCCTGATGCCATCATTACCAGCTTGCCGTCAATTGCAACATTTGGTCCTCCCATGACAGGAGTATCAAGCATTCTTATGCCATGCTCTGAAAACTTTTTTGCAATAATTTTTGACTCAACTGGATTTATTGTACTCATATCTGCTACAACTAGATCATCATGTCTTCCTTGAACAATACCATTATTTCCAAACGACATATCTTTCACAGCATCCGCATTTTTTACTATAGTAAATACAATATCTGATGATTTTGCAACATCTTTTGGAGAATCGACAACCTTGGCTCCTTTTTTTGCAAGCTCGGCTGTTTTACCTTTTGTTCTATTGTATGCTGTTAACTCAAATCCAGAATCCAAGAGGTGCATGCCAACAGCATTGCCAAGCATTCCTGTACCAATGATTCCAACTCTGGTCATACCCTACCTCCTTTCCTCTGCTTTTAATTTCCATTTGGAAGAGCCTAGCATCGGTGCTTCAAATTCTAGATGACCAATTACTTTGTCACCGCGTCTTACCATGGCATAATCCGATTTTTTTGTCTTGAATATCCTTTCCTTAGGCTTGTAACTGCCTTCGATAACTTTGATCTTGAATCTACTGCTTGCCCTTACAATTAATTCTCTTGCAGCATTTACGTCGCCGATCCATGAAAACATCTCAAATGATCCAAAATTCTGCGTTGTAACCTCATAATCATATAATCTTGCCTCAAACTTTTTTCCCTGCTTTTTTGCCTCGTCGTTGAGCCACTCTACTACCTTTTCTCCGTGCCCGCTCTCCACTCCAAAAGTTTCCGAATCTGCCACAAATATGGTAAATATCATACATGAATATAGCTTTTCAAAAATTTTTTAAATTTATTTTAAGACTAAAATATAGATCAAAATCAGCTTTTAGTGTTGATTACAATAGATTGCCGAGACGTTGAGGCAGTAAAAAACGAGCTTGTGGTGTACGTATCAGACCAGTTGGCAGCTGTTCCTTCACTAAAACTTCACGAGTTTATCTTATCACCAATTAATGAAAGCGAGACAATAGATCAAAACAAGGTAATAACGTCAATTAAAGAATTCTTGGACTCTATTGGCGAGTCACAAAACTTTGCCGTAATATCAAGGGGCAACGCAATATCGATAACCTCTGTTTCAGGAAAGCCAATAGAGCGAGCTCAAAAACCGACAGGCCAAATGTTTTCATGTGCACACTGCGGCCATGTGACTCCATATGAGGTAGTGCACAATATGCATATGAGGATTCATTATCTATAGGCAAAATTGTTTTTAATACCTCATCCATAATGTAAAGCATGGACAAACTTACAAAAAACACATCAAAAATTTATTGTGAAAAATGTGATACTGTCTTTGGCTCAAAGAAAAAATTTGATGAACACCAACACAATTTGCAAGTAAGTGGTGAATCATGTCCACTTGATTCTGCAGTACAAAAATTTGCAAATCTATTTAGACGAAAAAAATAGCGCAAGACCATACTAAGTATTTAAGAGTGTAATCGATTCATTGCTTTAGAATGATACAAACACTAAAGCTAGTTTTTTCAAATCACAAATATTTTGCTCTGGCAGTAGTAATATCAGTTGGGCTGTTTTTTCCACTTTCAATTATTTCAGAGTATATTTTTCTAAAACCATATCTTGTCATGAATATTCCATCAGACAGAGCGTTTGGATTTTCCTTGATAGTTGCAGTATCTGTCTTGTCTGGTATAGTAATTGCAATGAATGTCTATAGAATCAAAACACTGCACAATCAGGCACGAAAAATGGGCGGAGGATTGTTTGGATCCATAATTGGCGCATCGGCAGGTGCATGCAGCTGTGGGCCAATAGGGTTTGCAATAATCTCTACATTTGGCACTACGGCAGGAATAGCTACTGCATTTTTATCAAATTATGAAATACCATTAAGACTTGTCGCGTTGGCTATTCTAGGTTTTACATACTACACTACAACAAAATCACTTTCAGTTGAATGCAAAATTAAGAGCTAATTTGTTTAAATGAATTTTGAGGAACAATAAGATCATCAAATATTTTTGGCTGAATTATTTTCGCTAAAATCTCAAGGCCTGTTATAGTCCTAATGCTTGGTTTGCTAAAGTACGAGTTTGCATTTACGGCGTAAACGTTGTTTGCCTTTACAGCTTCTAGCTTGTTCCACTGGTCATTATTTTCAAGAATGTTTTTGTATTCAGAAATTGTTCGTTCCGTATCAAATCCACACGGCATCATAATGATTATCTCCGGGTTTTGGTTTTCGACTTCCTCAAATGCCATCCTTCTTGACTTTTCATCCTTTATGCTAATCAGATTTTTTCCTCCTGCAAGCTCAACCATTTCTGGAATCCAGTGACCTGAAGTAAAAAATGGCTCAACCCACTCTATGCATAAAACTTGTGGCCTTTTTTCAAATTTCTTTGACTTGATGTACTCTATTCTTTTTTCAAGTGATTTGCGCAAGACTCTGCCTTGCTCCTCTTTTCCAACCTTTTTTGCAAGCTCATCAATGCTAGAAAGAATACCTTGAAGATCACTTGGATTTAACGCATGGACTAGAGGCTTTTTATCCAAGATACTTAGGGCCTTGTTTACCTGATTGGTATACGCAGAACACACTTCACAAATTTCCTGAGATACTATAAGATCAGGTCTTGCATTAATGAGATTTTTTTCATCAAGCATGAAAATGTCTTGGCCGGTTCGCATAAGCTCTATGATTTTATCATCGATTTCTTTGCTGTTGAGAACATCTGGATTCAAAACAGATGTTATCACGCGAGGCTTTGACTTTGCGTCTTCTGGATACAGGCACTCATGAGTCACGCCAAAAATTCTGTCTTTTACGCCAAGCTCATAAAGCAGCTCTGTCGCGCTGGGAAGAAAAGACACTATTCTTTCAATTGCCATACTTTTCGTTATTGGTTTTCAATTTTAAACATCTCGCATTGACACACAGTCAAACTTTGTTTTCAGTCAAGTTAATAGAAAATGAATCACTTATCATCTCATGACTCGTACTGCACGTGAAATCCGTGAATCAATAGAGTCAAACTGGAAAGAGTACCTGTCAAGATATGCAAATCTGTTTTCATCTAATGCGGTAAGCGGTTCTAGCCCGCCTTCTGTCTTTGTAGGATCTTACAACTATCCCAAAGTATTCGTCGGCCCAATGGTGCCGCCAATTCATGGAGATACCAGTCTGCTTGATATTCCTGAAAAATGGTCTGGAAAAACTTTAGAAGAAATTGTAAATTTTCGGCTAAACCTTATCAGAGGAATAAAAAAAATGTCTGTAGCCGACCCTCAAGGGCGATACATTGAGGACCTGCAAGAAGTAGCCATGTCATCACGCCCAATTGAGTCAGACATTGAATTTCAGAGAAACACGATTCCTATAACATCAATTGATGGTGAAAGTGCGCCGTTTGGTCCAATAGGTGAGATAAAAAAATCAAAGTTTTCTGGTTCGTCTTCTGATAGATTTATCCAAAAAGCCTACTATGACAGAGACCTCAAGGCAGAAGACGCAGTACTTGCGCTATACAACAGCGGAATCGAGATTTCAAAAATTCAAAAATGCTTCAGCATTGGAATGTTTGGAAAAAAAAGAAAACTTGTGCCAACGCGATGGAGCATTACTGCAACTGATGATATTATCTCAAAGTCACTTGTCTTAGAGATTCTTGATTTTTCGCTAATTGACTCGTGTCAGGTATTTTGTTTTGAGCATATTGACAACCTGTATTCTGTAATAGTTTTTCCACACAGATGGATGTTTGAAATGCAAGAGGCATGGCATGACGGTGATACGGTTGGATTTGGCGCTGATTTTGAAGACGCACGAGGCATTGATCATCCTCCAGCCATTGCAGGTACCTATTTTGCAGCAAAACTGGCTGTAGCAGAATATTTTGTAAAAAATCAGATACAAGGCGCAGTTTTGGTACTGCGTGAAATAAGGCCAGAATATGCAGTTCCTGTTGGCGTGTGGCAGGTCAGAGAAGGCGTACGAGCTACAATGAAACAAAAATCATATGTTGCATCAAGCTTTGATGATGCGATTAACTTTGCATGCAAAAACATGAGCATTAGCAAAACCGAGTGGCTCTCAAAAGGAAACATGTTAAAGCTGATCAAACAAAAAACAATTGCAGACTTTTTCTGAGTGGAATATATATCTCCCACAAATTCGAGTAGATTGATGCAAAACAAAAGCGTGATATTTGCAATTTTAATTATTGCCAGTCCAATACTTTTTGCTCTAGCTGTATTTCCTGACACATTTAGCCTGAGCTGGAACCAGGGAAGAGGCGGGTTTCTTTTTGCATTGGCATTTCTTGTAGCAGAACTTTTTGGCATAAAACTTCAAGTTCCAAAAAAACGACTCCTAGCTGTAATTCCGCTTGCAGCGGCTGTTATGATTTATCTTGCAGGTTCTGAATATGGGTTAAAAGAAAACATTGTTAATTATGGCAAGGAAATCGAGGTCCCACTCATATATTCTTGGGAATGGCTGTGGGATTTTGTTGTAATGTCTTCCTTTGTTGTTGCAACACTTTCCATATTTTTTGGAAAACGCTGGATTAGAATTGCGCCAGCAGGGCCAATATTTCTTGGAGGTAGCGCAATCATTCTTGCACTTGATACATTCTTTCCATACGACACACTTGGCCCTTTGCAATATGTTGTTCCATATCTAATACAAGTCAATGCGTGGGTCATCAACACCTTTGATCTTGGTGCAGCTACGGCAAGGGACAATCTCATGTTTCTTCAGGGAGATCACGGCCCCTTTGCACTTCAGGTATTTTGGCCATCAGCAGGCGTGCATAGCGTAATTATCTATTCGCTTGTTATGATGGCGTTTTTACTAAAAATGAACATACAACGCAACAGAAAGATTGCATATTTTGCTCTGGGAATAGTTGGAACTATTGGTGTAAACATGATTCGAATCTTTTCATTATCACTATTTGCACTCAAAATATCCACAAACGTAACAGAATTTGAGGAATTTCACTCTGTTGCAGGCGAAATCATGTTTCTGCCGTGGCTCTTTGTTTTTTTGATGGTTGTTACAACAATTGAAACAAGGCGACTCAAAAAACTAGAAGCATCAAAGAATCCTCAAAGCTAAAAGTAGCTTGTTATGTTGCTTTGGCCCTCGATCTCAGATAACTCAGACACCTTGACTCCTAGTCTTCTAACTAGCAGAGTCTGACTCTCAAGTGCCTCTTGCAATAGCTGTATTGCTGTTTTTTGCAGCTCATCCAAGCTTGATGTGGGGTTTTTTAGCATCTTTGACTTTGTCTTACTTGAAAGATCAGTCTGGACAAACTGTATTCCAACTGACTTGAACATCCTGTTTTCCTCAATAATTATGGAATGAAGCTCCTTGCAAAGCTCAATTAGGCTCTTTAGAAGAAAATCATAATCCTTGGAGTCCTGAGTCAAGGTCACTATTTTGCTGTACTGTATAGTTGGCTGTCTTTCTGTTACAGGCTCATCATCAATTCCTCTTGCGGCATTGTAAATGTAGGTCCCGATCTTTCTTCCAAACATCTGGTTTAAGGTAAACACATCTAATTTTTTTAGATGTGAAATAGTCTCAAATTTTTCCTCGCCAAATCTTTCTTCAGTTTTTTTGCCAATGCCAGGTATTTCTCTAATTTTTAACGGATCTAGGAATTTTTCTACGCTGTCAGGTGTAACAACTGTCAGCCCATCAGGTTTTTTGTAGCTTGACGCAATCTTTGAGACAAGCTTGTTTGGTGACACCCCTATAGAACAGCTTAGCCTTACCTTTTCTCGTATGGAATTTTTTATCTGCTGTGCAACATGGCTTGCAACAGCAAAATCGCCGTTTGTTCGCCTTGTAACATCAAGGTACGCCTCGTCTTTTCCTACATACTCAAAAACATCGGCAAAGCCTTTGATAATTTCCATTGCCTTTGCAGAAATCTCTGAATAGAAATCAAAATCTGCAGGCAAAAACACTGCGTCTTTTATTGCCTCTAGCCTTTTTTTAGCAAATACTATGGGCATTCCTGATTTTACGCCATACTTTCTTGCCTCATAATTTGCAGTGGCAATAGCTCCACTGTCTCCTCCCCTGTCTGAAAATATGCAGACAGCAACAGGCTTTGTCTTCAGATGTGGCGATTTTATTTCCTCACACTGTGCAAAAAAATAGTCAAAATCAATATGCAAAATGACTCTATGCATTGCTTTTCAATGGCGTGGAATCCATATTATGATATCGTGATAGTCTAAATATTATTTTGATTTATGGTTATTGTGATAAACCCTGTATCTATTGAAAAAGATGGCGTAAAGATTCGTCCAGAACACATGGAAAAAGAAAAGCTATATCACTGCATTTTCAACAACAAAGTTTTGGTTTTTTATAAAGATGAACAGGATCTTTTGAATTGTTATGAAATCGAAGAAGCAGAGCTAGTTGAAAAGATAAAAACTTGCAAAAACGATGAGGTGGAAAAGTTGTTTGAAGAATACATTGAGCAAAAAAAGCTTAAACATTAAATAAACATAAAGCCAATTCTAGTCAACACATCATGAGCGGAAAAAAATCAAGAGATGCAGATGAAATTTTCTCTCAGTTTGAAAAGCACAAAGAAGAAAGTGTAAAGCCAGAAGAAAAAGTTCAGCAAGAGCCCCCACAAGAACCACAACCAGAACCTAGCATTGTACAAGAAGAGCCAGTCATTACCTCTGAAGAACCTGAGGAGCCTAAATCAAGTCAAGAGCCTGAAGCTGTTGCTGACGAAGAAGTAAAGACAAGAAACGTAATTTTTGTTGGAATAAAGCCAATAATGACTTATGTTACTGCAACACTTACACAGCTTGCAAGCTCGCCAACAGTTACAATCAAAGCCAGAGGAAAACGTATCACGCAAGCAGTTGATGTCTCACAGATGATTGTAAAGAGAATGGACTCTGTAGGATACAAAGTAACAGATGTTCGCATAGCTTCAGATTCGTTAGTATCACAAGATGGAAAGACACGAAACGTTTCAACAATAGAAGTCGATGTTACAAAAGTCGATAGTTAGAAGGCATCAAGCAAGAATGTTATTCCAAAGTATATCATAAATCCGCTAATTGCAATAAACAAAAATCTATAGTTTCGCTGAGACAGAAATTTTGAGCTTTTTGATGAAAGATACGAAGTAGATGTAAGCCATGCAAAATCCATCCAAATATGTAATGCAAATAAAATTAGCAATCCCCAAAGCGACCATAATACAATAGAGTCAGAAATTAGTTTGAATCCAACAGTAAACCACCAGATTATAAAAAATGGATTTAGTGCACTAAACAAAATTCCTGAAAAAAACGGACCATATTTTGTTTTGATTTGTTTATTTGCATCATTACCAAAAACTGATTTTAGCTGTAACCCAGCAAATCCAAAAAGTCCAAGCGCACCAAGTATTGCTATAATAATTCTAAATTGTGGAACAGATTCTAGTGAGACGATCCCAATGCCAAGCAGAATGATTAATGGCAGCTCAACAACAGTGTGGCCAAAAGACATTTTCAGGCCACCTTTTGCGCCTTCTTTTAGACCGTAGAAAATATTTGCAGCAAATAGTGGGCCTGGAGACATGACCCCTGAAGTAGAAATTA
>Ga0194121_10003813_pt1 | contig 22453 bp, 37 predicted proteins | sample TA2MahCa50mmetaG_FD_148609 | JGI IMG/M metagenome (GOLD analysis project Ga0194121, IMG submission 148609) | Freshwater microbial communities from Lake Tanganyika, Tanzania - TA2015020 Mahale Deep Cast 50m | ecosystem: Environmental > Aquatic > Freshwater > Lake | place: Tanzania: Lake...
CCAGTTAGCACGCGCAAAAAAATTTGTAGCTTTTTTTTGCTATCATACGGCCATGCTCCTCCTCGAACACGATCAGCTTCCCGCCGAGCGGAGCGGGGTCCAGCACTTTCCGAGAAGCCTGGGCGTTCCGAGGCGGGAGATGCCGCAGATCAAGCTCGCTGTGCGCGACGAGTTCTTCGCTCGTTTGCGCGCCCGAGGGGTCGAGGTGGAGCGGCGCGAGGTACAGGCTCGTCGGCTTCATCCGACCCAGAAGGAGATCAACTGGGATCTCGCTGCCGAGACCGCTGGCCAGATCCGTAGGGAGGGCTTCAGTTTCCCCATCATCGTCGCGCGCGACTTCTACATCCTCGACGGCCATCACCGATGGGCCGCCCAGTACCTCGCCGACATGGAGGCGCGCATCCCCTCCTACGTGATCGACCTCGGCATCCGTGACCTCCTGAAAGCTGCCCGCGACTTCGAGGGCACCACCTACGAGATGCACGCCCTCCTCGCCGACCTGCGAGTGTTGACGGAGCTTTCCTTTCCTGGGGACTGCACCCAGAAACGGCTGCGACGGGCGGTGAGGCGGGTGGGGGCGGAACTCCGTTCGGGAGGGAACCACGACACGGTGGTTTCCGGGAGCCGAGTGATCACGCAGATCCCCCGACATGACCCGTCGCCGGGTACCTGCCGGGCGATCTTGAAGGCCCTCGACGCTTTCGATGCCGAGGACGGAGTGGACGATATTTGAGGGTGCTTGCCGGGGGAGTTGAACCCCCACTGTCCGAGTTTTGGAGCCCGTGCCTCTGCCGGTTGGGCTACGCAGTAGGCGCTCCTTTGTCAAACCTCGCCTACTCGCTCTCTGCTTCGCGGGCCGGGGTCTGAGCCATCTCTCGCATCACCTCCCGAACCAGAGCGGCGTCGATCTTGATCGCATCGGCGATGTCGGAGACCCAAGTCCCGGGAGCGACCGTCTTGAGGAACGCCCTGACGCGCTCCTTGGCAGGATTCGCTTCCACCGAGAGGCCACCCGGTTTCTCCCCGTCACCTGTCCTCTGGACCGAGGGAAGAGGTGTCGGTGGAGAAGGAAGGACCTCCCCCATGATTTCTGCGAGGAGCGTGGTGTGTCGCACCAGAAGAGGCCGAAGTTCTGTTTCGGCTTCCTCGATCTCCTGTTCCACCACCTTCCGCCGCCCCCGAAGCTCCTTCAACTTCTCGCCTATTTCAGCGATCTTGGAGCCTAGAACGACTAGTTCGGAGGCGTTCGCCATCCTCTGTCGGTAGCAGGTACGATGCCGCTTGTCAAGGCGGCTTTACCGTTATGCGTGGTAACAGGTGATCGGAGTGTCGTCGAGCCCTTCGAGCGAGAACTCGGTAACGAAGTAGTTGAACATCCCCATCGCTTCGAGAAGCTTGCCCTGCTTGACCAGCTTCTCGATCTCCTTGTAGATCTTACGATCAGGGTGCGCGGCGATCTCCGCCGCCCGCGCCAGCAGGTACTCCCGGATGTCCTCCAGCGCGATTGCTCGACATCGCACCATTCCGAAGTTGTAGCTGCCCTCGGCCAGAGCCTTTATCTTCGCCCTTGTCTTGTCGTTCATCGCTCTCCTCACGGTTCCAGCGGCCATGTGGTCGCTCGGTGGTCGGGTCTAAGCGCGCGTTCCGGGAAGCGCAAGGCCAACGGGCGCGCACCAGAACGGTTACCTGCGGAAGCGGCGGTTCCCCTGGAACTCGTCCCGCGCCTTATACGGTCCCAGTAGCTCCCCCCGCCCCTGGTTGGGGTCGAGCTTTTCCCCCTTCTTCACCGCCCGACACGGCTTGCACCGCTTGGGCGTTTGGAAGCCCCTCGTCGCGTAGAAGTCCTGCTCCCCGGCGCTGAAGTTGAAGGGCTGATGGCAGGCGGCGCAATCGATGGTGCGATCCTCGAATCCGTTGTGGATCATGGGTAAGGTTCCTCTCAGGTGAGGCCAGCGTAGCATCGCGGGCCGGGTAGATGGAAGGGTTAGGTTAGCCCGACTTCTTGATCGCGGTTCGGATCTCGGTGAGGAGCCGCCCCATCCAGTTCTCTCCCTTTCCGTTGTGCTCGGAGCAGGTGCATATCCCCCAGAAGGTGTCGTGCCAGGTCGTGCCTTCGACGAGAGTCGCGTCCTCGGTGGAGGCGAGCAGGAACCGGAAGTGCGGCTTGGCGAACTTTGCTCCGAGGATCTCCCGCATCACGCCGACCTTGACCTGCTCCCAGTCCGGGCGCAGCGTCACCTTCCGGCCAAGCGCCTTAGCCTCCTTTGCCGTCGCCACCTTGCGAGGTCGCGGAGGAGAAGCCCAGAACTTCGCTCGCTCCGCGCCGTCCAGGGTCTTCGCCGCCTGGTAGGCGTGCTCCGTCGAGGGGTAGGTGACCCCCTCGTACACCACCATGCAGGGGTGGAAGTTGGAGAGGAAGGCGTGCTTCCCGGTGAATCGCTCGATGATCATGCTCCTAAAATAGCAAGTACAAAGAGGATTGTCAACCCCTTCGGTTCCCTTCCCGGCCTTGATCTGTTACGCTCCCCTCTATGCCCGGCTTCGTCATCGACGGCAAGGTAGAACAGCCTTCGAGTCTTCGCGTCCTCTCGTGGCTCGATGATCCCTCGTTACGGTTGAAGATCGGAGAGGACGGGAAGGCGCGGGACTCCTCGACATGGATCAGGGGAATCGTCCTTCACACCACCAAGGGCATCCCCGGTGGTTCGGACAAGCGCCCCCAGAAGATCCTCGCTGGCTTCGGTCCTTCTGGAAAGGCAGGCGCGGTGGCCCGCTACTGGTCCCGGAGCGACAAGCAGGCCGGTGCCCATCTGGTCGTCGATCACGACGGGCTGATCGTCTGTTGCGCGGATCTGGAGAAGGAGGTCGCCTATCACGCGGGTCCGGCGAACTCCTGGAGCGTGGGCATAGAAATCTATCAGGGGGCGGACGCCGAGATGTACGAGGGGCAGCTTTCCCAGGTGGTCCGGCTGTGCGACTTCCTGACCCGTCGGTTCTGGATTCAGCGGCAGTTCCACTGGCCCTACCGGGGGAAGCCGGTCCAGCGCGTCGCGGAGGAAGATAGCTTCACGGGCGTCTGCGGGCATCGGGAAGTCACCAACAACCGAGGTCTTGGCGATCCCGGTGACGCGGTATTCGACTTCCTCCGGCGCGCAGGGTACGAAGGCTTCGACTTCGACCTCAATGCCGATCTGCCGGTGTGGACTGCCCGCCAGAAGAACCTCTGCCTCCCGTCCGCGAAATGCGACGGCATACCGGGTCCGACCACGTACAAGGCACTGATCGCCGCAGGCTATCCGAGCGGCATGTACGTTCCTCGTCCTGGCGACTAGGGGATCGCGCGCACCAACCCTTCGTCAACCAGCTTGACGAGATGCCAAGCGATCGTAGTGGAGGAGGTCTGATCGTCGTCCTTCACGCCACCTCGACGCTCCTTCCCCCAGATCAGGGTAACCAGATCGGGGAAGTTGATGGGCGCGAACTCCGAGAGGCTGTCCCAGACCAGGGCGTGCTCCTCCCGCAGTCCTAGTTGGTAGGAATCGAGCATCTCCTCCTTCAGCCGCAGGTACCGCATGGGAACGAGGATAGCTGATCCGTGTAACGAATCTACTCCCACTCGGCCGGTTCGAGCGCCATCGCGTTCTCAGAGGCGGCCCGGTCGGCGTCGGCCTGAGCGGTCGCACTGATCGCTGGCCAGACACAGGCGGCCGAGCAGACGCCGGTGAAGTCCGGGTCGTTTTCCTCGGTCAGGTCAGCAGAGCAGGCCGGGTTTAGACAGTGCTCGGGCGGATCCACGCCCATCGCGTCCTCGATGTGACGGGTGGTGCAACCGGGCGGGAGATCCCATCCGAAAATGCTCATCGTGTCCTCCGTTAAAGCGGGTCATGCACGGCGGCGTCTGCTAGTCGCTCAATCCCGCGCACCAGCGCGGGCACCGCCATCGGTGCCTTCTTCATCACGGCGAGCGCCCCTGGCTCGCGGGCACAGTCCCCACCGGGTTCGGCCCCCGGTCAAGCAGGTCTCCGAGCAGAAGCAAGCTCCAAGAGGACCACCACGCCGCCATCCCGCTCGGGACGGATCTTCCGCGAAACGCCGACGATCCGGTAGCGCGAGCCACCAGGAGTCCACCGATATGTGCCGCCCACGCGGAGGAATTCCGCGTCCGCAGGCGACACCTCGACCGCTTGATACCACCCATCGACCCCCCGATCGACGCCTCGGATGTCTTGCGTAGCCATCAGTCCTCCGACGATCTCGAAAGTCCACTCCAGGCGGTTGCTTCCCGAACGGAAGTCCGTGGCCCGGAGAAGGTCGTCGAAAGCCTCCAAGCAGCCGTGGATGTCCCCCCCCCCACCACGATCATGCGGCCCGGACTCACAGCACGTCCGGCCCTTTGAGGTCGAGCATGGCAAGCAGCACCTTCGGATGGTAGGTGTCGCGGAGCGGGCCAGGCGCTTGATTCTGGAGCGCGCCCAGCACCTTCTCCCGCCACGATTCGGGGATCGACCACTCCCCGTAATAGGCTCCGAGCAGCCCGCCGACGATGGCCCCGTTCGTATCAGAATCGCCCCCACGGTTCACCACGTCGATCAGGCTCTCCCGGAAAGAGGATCCGTTCATCAGGTACCAGAAGGAGAGGCGGAAGGCGACCCGCACGTAGCCCTGAGTCGAGAGGAGGTTGACCTCCTTGCCGTAGAGGTTGGGGTCGCGGTCGAGGGCGTGCGAGAGGTCGTCGAGCAGCGCCCCGTAGGCGTTGTCGATCTCGTTCCGCCAGCACGGCCAGCGGTCCCAGCAGAAGCTTCGCGCTCGATCCAGTTCCCGGTCGGCCGCGCCGAACATCGTTCCCGGCGAGGCCCCGTGCTTGCGCCGCTCTCCCCGCACGCCCGCCGCCACCGCCGCGTTGTAGGCGGCGCAGGCCAGCAAGCACTTGGGATCGAAGTGGGTGATGGCCGAGTCGAGGATAGAGGCTTCGAGCCGCATCGCGTCCTCGTCGGCGAAGAACACTCCGATGGGGGCGGTTCGCATGAGCGATCCGTTCCCCGCCGCCCTTCGCCCGCCTTGGTCCCAGTAGCCTTCCCCGCAGGTCAGGGGGTTCTGGTGCCGCACGAAGGCGCGGATCGAGCCGGAGGTTTGGCCCCCGATGTCGAAGGTGTGCCGTTGCCACTCGGCGTACCGCTCGGCCACGTCCTTGGGGTTGAGTGCCGCTCCCTGGCCTGCCGCGAGAGAAGCGGCTAGCGCGCACGCCATCATGGTGTCGTCCGTCACCTGGCCAGGCTCGACGCGGAACGGCCCACCACCCTGGATCTCGGTAAGCGGCCCGGTCGCCAGCGTGGGGTACTTGGGCATCCCGATGGGATGGGTGAACTCCAAGGTGGTACCAAGGGCGTCGCCGCAGGCGAGGCCGAGGAGCGCACCACGGGCGCGCGAGATCATGGGCGATCCTTTCGAGGTGTCCCGCGCACGCCAGCGCAGGGCGCGCAACGTGAGCATGGCGCGGGAACGGATGATCGGGTCGTCCCCGATCACCCCACGGGCGACCAGGGCAGCGACGGCTTCGTGAAAGAATTCCTTTTCCACGCCACCTAAATTAGCAAGTATCTTAGGGATTGTCAAGCCCTATCGGACGCGGACGCCGGTCGCTCGGGCGTGCGCTACCCTGGCGGGGCGGGTCGATTTCTTACCGGGAGATCGCCCCTCGGGTCGCGCGCCTCGCCGAGGGAACGTAGGGCTTGTCGGCCGGACCCTTGATATGGTCCTGAACCCAGGCCACGCAGATCGACACCCACTCGGACGAACGCCGTGCCGGGATGCCTCGCTCCACGAGCACCCGCAAGGCGGCGGCGTAGGGGTCGGTCACCTTGGGATCGTGGTGGCGGACGAATACGTGGGGCTGGATCTCGCGGAAGCCTCTCCCCAGGAGTTGCCTGCGGACCTTCGGTTCGAGGGGTAGTGGTCCTCGCCGGATCCACACCGCCTCGTGGCCGCGCACGTCCCATCGGTGTTCGTGCTCGATTTCCACTTGACCCCCCAGCACTTCGCGGGGGCGCTCGCGGATGAAGGCATCTTTCAGGTAGACCACGTAGAAGGGCGGCGGGGCCATCGCCTTCAGGTGGAGCTTCTTCCCGAACCGCTTGAAGTTGAGTTGGTCCGTGATGGTTCGTGCCGCCCCTTCCACAACGGCTCGGTGGTCGTTCACCCCGGAGATGAGGAGGTGCGTGACCCACGGCATGAGGGACTCGGCGTGTGCCCAGGAGCCTTGGCCTGGCGCGGGTTCGTAGTTGTGGGCGTAGCGGATCGGGGTGGTGGAGATCTGTCCTAGCTCGGGTTGCCACAGGTACTCGATGCCCTCCTGGTCGTGTGCGACCAACACACCGAGCAGCAAGACCGGGAGATCGGCTTCCGCCCACTCGCGCGGCTTGTCCCCCCGCACGAGCAGGTCTTCGCGGCGCAAGAGCACCCCCTCCCCGAACCCGAACCAACAGACATCGAAGGGAAGGTGCTCCGGGAAGGGCAGGGCCTTCGCAAGCTCGCGGAGCCGAAGTCTCCGTTCGTCCGCGCCGGTCCCGTCGCCCACCGTGCGGTCAACCCAACGCGCGCAGGAGTGGTAGAGCCGGAAGAACGCCGCCGGTCGCACCTCGAACACCCGGGCGTTCTTCATCTTCGCCCAGGCGATGCGGTTCAGCAGCAGCACGCTGTCGAGATCCATCCCCGAAGCGCGCGCCGACGCCTGAGCAATCTCCTGGTTCGCGGCTCCGGTGTGGGTCCAGAAGAGAACCCGCTGGTACTCCCGGATGCAGTCGGCGTGGAAGCTCTTTTGGTGCGGTTCCCACGGAAGGGGAGCCCAGGCTTCGAGTGCTGTGATCCATCGCCGCACCAACCGGCGCACGCGCGGGGTGCGGTTCTCCGGCGCGAAGCGCGCCATGTAGTGGTCGGCGAGATCGCGCGCCCCGTACATGGTAGCGACCCGCCAGAGGCGCTTTCCGCTCGCGTCCCGCATCAGTAGGACCGTCCCATCCTCGGTGATCGCGTAGAACCGTTGCTGGATCTCTCCATCCGTGTCCGGTCCCTGAAACGCCAGGAACCAGCAACCGAAGGTTGCAAGTCGCTGATCGAAAGAGGCTTGGGCCGAAGCGGGGAGGGTGAGGTCGAGCCAGTGGTCGCCGCCCGGCGCTTCTTCGAGGTGCAAGTGGACCTCGCCCGCTTCGGGAGCGGACCAGCGCAGCCGAATCCTGGCCGGAATGTCTTCCTGAAACTCTCCGGGGCGAACGAAGGCGACCTGCAAGCACGTCCAGAGGTAGACGGTGCCCTTATCGGTGTTGGCGCAGACGGCACCGAACCGCGCGTCTTGCGTGAAGGATGTCGCCTCGGAGGTCATGGGCGTTCGCGCTCGAAGATCTGGCGGAGCAGCCGAGCGTTCTCGCGCGCCTCGTAGGCGCGGAGCGCGTTGGAGAAGTCCACCATCACGTCGAGGGAGGAGGAGGGATCGGCCATCGCCCGGTTCAAGGCTTCGGCGGCGAAGGTGAGCAGGGCTTGGTGGGACTCGACCTCCCGGTGCAACAGGCTAGCGTCGGAAGGAAGCACGCTTATTCCCGTGGAAGCGCCGCCGGAAAGCCCGTGCCTCCCGCGCCGCCTCCTTCGTCCAGTAGAGGAGGTTCACCACCGCAGCCTCCGCCTCCACCCCGTAGGATCTTCCCGCAAGGATGGCGCGCATCAGCTTCTCCGCCTCCGCCCCGACGCGACCTGCCCGCTCGCCGATGCGGAGCGCGTAGCGGTCGGCGGCAATCTGGGGATGTTCGGTCCGCACCACCGTCACCCCTGCGGGGAGTCCTTCGACTTCGAGGAGAGCACCGCCTGGAGTTCCTGGGGCGAGCCGATCCCCATCTCCTTCGCGGCGGTGACGTAGCTCTCCTGCGCCGACCCGAGGAAGTAGCAGAGCGACATCCCGTTGCCGATCCCCGCCCGCGCCGCGATGTGCTGGAGGGCGCGGACGAAGCGCCGGGTGTGCTCGGGCTTCGAGAGGTCCAGCCCCTCGACGAGGCCGAGAGCGGTGGCGATGGCCGGGTCCAGCGCCATCTGAAGCAGGGTGCGGGAGATCGGATCCTTCACTTGGGGGTGCTGATTGAATTTGCTCATGCCCCCATCCTAGTCAGTGAGAGCGCGATTGTCAAGTCCGGCTCAACCGATCTTCGCCTTCTTCGTCGCCCGCAACGCGGCCAGGGCCAACTTGGTCCTCTCGGGAAACTTGGACCGAGGGCGCTTCGTCTTCTTCTCGGGGGGAGGGGGCAAGGAAGTCTTCGACTTCTTTTCTGGCTTGGTTTTCTCTGGTGTCGGCTCGGGTTCGGGGGGAACGGAGGGATCGGCGAGAGGGGGCGGGGGGAACTCGTAGCGGAGGCCGCATTCTCCGCAGAAGTAGGACTGCTCGACGAGCAGGAAGGAGTCGGTTCCGCCGAGGATCACCGGACCCGATCTGGGGTCGAAGTGGGTGGAGACTCGTTCGACGACCTTACCCTGGCAGACCCGACACACCGCCGAGGTGTCGAGGATCACGCCCTCGGGATCGGCCAGCGGTCGGGTCTTGCCCATGCTTCGGTTCTACGCCGGGCGTTACCGAAGGTCAACGCACCTGGTCGGGGAGGGGAGCTTTCCGCACCGTTAGAAAAACGGCAGTTGGGGGAGGGGGTCTCGTCTTGGAGATCTACTTCTTGGGGAGGGTCTTGGCGGCGGTGAGGTTGGCGATGATGGAGAGCGCCCGCTGCTTGCAGTTGTGGGTGGCGACGCGGAGGGTGGTGAAGCCTCCCTCGGTGACCTTCATCCCGTGGAGGAGGTCATCGAGGTCCTTGGCGGCAGGGTGTTTGTGCTTCTTCAGGGCGTGGAGGAGCGGCTCCAGCTTGTCTCCCAGCTTCTCGGCCAGCGCGTCGATGGACTCGGCGGAGTTCACGATCTGGGTCAGCAGGGGGATGGCGAAGGCCACCTGGCCGCCGAGGTCGTCCCCGGCGTCTTCGAGGATCAGGTCCCCGAGCGAGGGCCTCCGGCGTGGATGGATGCCTGCGAGTTCCTTCTGGCGGTCGAGGTCGGCTCCGGTCATGGAATGGTTGTACTCCGCCTCTGTCGATCTGTCCATCACTACCAAGAACAGGGCTACTCGCCGTCCCCGGTGGTCCACTCGTCCCCGTTGTTCAGCAGGCTTTCCAGATCTTCTTGGGGCGGAAGTCCGAAGGTGCCACACCCGGTCGGCTCCGCGATCGGAGCCTTCTTCGGCTCCGCCGCGACCATGTGTGCGGACTTCTTCTCCCAGCGTTGCTGTTGCCGGTGCCAGTAGATGCAGATCGAACTCAGGTTCGTGGGGTCCAGGCGATGCTCGAACACCGCCATCCGAACCGCGCCCGCGCTCACGCCGAAAGCGGCGGCGAGGTCGGCATAAGAGAAGGCGAAGAGGCGTTGTTGGCCCCCTCCCTTTCGAGAAGGCAACACGCCGGGTCCTGTGTAGACGGTGCGACGCTTCTTCGGGGCGGAAGGGGTCTTCTTGGGCATGGTTGGCCTATTACCGGCTGTTCATTAGCTGGTGTTTGTTCTGACAGTATGATGGCAGGCACCTGTCAGGTCAAGGACCGTTTCCGTTGCTAGGGGACGGTGGAGAGGGATCGGTGATCGGCCCTAAGCCGGTGTCAGCCTCGGAGGACACCTGTGTCCCCTGGCCGGACGGGTTACGGAACGAGCTTCACGAAAACGATGAAGTAGGAGTGGTTCTTACGCGCGTGCTCCTGCTTCAAGAGGCGACTCATCGCCGGGCGGTTGCTGCGCACGATGACGAAGAGATCCTTTGTGTAGAAGCCGAGTTTCTCGTACTCGTTGATGATCTCGACGTGCGTGAGGCGTTGCTGGTTGGCGCTCACCTCGTCCTGGCACTTCACGATCAGCACGCCCCGGTGTCGCAGCACGCGGTACGCTTCGCGCCCGGCCTTGAAGTAGAGATCGGTCACAGCGGCGTGGTACTTCGGGCCACCCTCCGTCGTCGCCTGACCGTCGGAGTAGTGGTCGCGGAAGGCGGCGTACTGCCCCGAGCCAGCCATGTGATCCTTGGACCGGCGGAACAACCCCTCCATGTAGGGAGGGTCGAGCACGACGGCATCGTGTGACTCGTCCTCGTAGGGTAGCTTGCGGCAGTCCACGCCGCTCTGTAGGTCGGTCGCATGGAGCGTGTAGAGGCCGTCTGGCACCTGCTTCCAGAACACGCCCTTGCCCCACGTCACGTCGGCGATCACCGAACCACGCGGAACGTGAAGGTCGAGGATCTTCGGAAAAACTTCCTCGTTACCGGAAACGTAGGCGCTGAGGGTCACGTCGCTGGTAGCAACACCGTCAGGCCGCTTCCGTTTTGAGGTGTACGGCGCAGTCGAGAGTGGAGCCGGGACGATCAGGCTGAGTTGTTGTGTCGATCGGCGGGAAATGCGGATCACTGAGGTCAGGGGAGGTTGGGGTCGGGGGCGGGGTCGGGCGACTTCTTCTCCTCCGGCTTCTTCGGCGCGTCCTTCGGGGGCGGGGTCGCGCCTCGTCCGAGCCCGACCGAGTTGACGCCGAGCAGCGTCAGCATGGCGGTCACCATGAACTCCGAGAGCGCGGCGACCCGCTCCGGGAAGTCCTGCTGCGTGAGGAGGGCGCGGCACATGAACCCGAGGATGACCAGGATGATCAGCGAAGCCAGTATCCGGGTCATGGAGGGCTTGCCGTGGTGGTCGTGCCACGCCAGGAGGAGCTTCTGGAGGGCCGAGCGGGGCTGGTTGGCGTCCATGTTCCGAGATCGTAGCCGAAAAAGCAGCGAGAAGGAAGCTACTGCCCCGGTACGCGGTCGGCAGCGAAGTCGTGGAAGCACTCCGGGTCGGTGACCGGGTGTCCTTTCCGCATCCGTCGATCCCCTCCAGCAGAACGTATGCGGATAGCGCCGCGTCCTATGACTTGTCCGACCCGCGCGCTCATCTTCGCTCGAACCCCCTTGTACGCCGACCGTATGCCAGCGTCCATGAAGTGTGAAGCCTGCTCTCGTAACCCGTCACTTGGACTCCCACGCCCCCGCCCGTGTACTCGAAATCGCCCTGCTCGACCCAGATCACGTCGAAGTAATCTGCGAGATCGGAGAAGTAGGGTCCCTTTCCAAGCAGGCGCACCGAGCCCTCGCGACTTACTGAGAAGGAGCTAAGTGTCAGCTTTTGCGCTGCGCTCGCGATTTCTTCGCGCTCCTTCTTCCCTTCCTTCCAGAACGCCTGTGTTGGGATGAGCGCCACGGCTCCGTCCTGCACTTCCGCCCGGTCAAGCACCACGAAGCGCCGCATCGTCGCGGGAATTCGCGCCACCACCTCGTCCGGTTTCGACTCAGCCAGAAGCTCCATGCGAAGACGTGTGTGCCGATCCATGCTCGGACCCTACCAGATTCTTCCGCCCACGGCTAGAACCTCGCCCCCCTCCTACCCCCTCTCCTCTCCCAACAGCTTGAGTCGAAGCGGAGAGGATCGGCTCCCCATGTATAATTTCACCCTGGTTAGAATTTCTCCCTGGAGTGGCTAGAATTTCTCTCCGGGTATAGCCCCCCTCCCCGGAAAGCTCCCCCGGTTCGGAAGCGGAGCCGTCCCTTTGCACTCTTCGAGGGCTTCGACCTGGAAGCCGAGGGGTGGGGCGAGAACCTAGCTGAGATGGGCCGGAACCAGGCAGATCCCGACCCGGAACTCCCCACGCTAATCGCCTTTCTCCGGGAGCACATGAAAAAGTCCTTTCCTTCCGAGCAGCTACCGGCTCTTGACAATCGCTACGCTACTTGCTAGATTATGGACGTGAGAACGTCCCAGGAGAAGCGGCGCGGAACCTTCGGCATCGACCTCTACCAGATCACGACCCTTCTCACCCACGCGGCAGCGGGTCGGATCGGACACCGGGAGGCGATGGCCTTCTTCTTCCGTCGGCTCCCCAAGAATCGCAACTACGTGGTGTTCTCCGGGCTATGCCAGATCCTCGAACACGCGGCGGAGATGGAGATCACGCCCTACGACGTGGCGAAGCTCTACCGACACCCGATGCTCGGTCCTGCTCTCGCAAAGTACCCCGAGGTCGCCGATCTCCTCATGGAGATCAAGGGCTTTGAGGGTACGATTGACGCGCTCCCGGAAGGGACGCTGGCCTTCGCCGGGCCGGGCTACCGGACCGATGGGACGCCGCTCCTAGTCAACGGCTCCCCGGTCAACCTCTACGACCCGCTGATTCAGATCGACACCGACCTCCCTCGCGCCAAGCTGGTGGAAACCCCCTGGCTGTCGCGGATCAACTACCTCTCGGCAGTCGCCAGCAAGGCGGCGCGCGTGGTGAGCGCGGCGGCGGGTCGCCCGGTGCTGGAGTTTGGGACGCGCCGGACCCACCCGGATGCGGCGCTGGACGCGGCCTGGGCCGCTCACGTTGCGGGCTGCGCGGCGACCTCGAACATTGCGGCCTGGATGGAACACGGCATCCCCTGCGCCGGGACGATGGATCATTTCGCGGTGCAGGCCAGCGAGGTCCCGGATGTCCCGGTGACGGCCACCGAGCGCGCCTTCTTCGCCGCCTTCGCTGACCTCTTCCCCGACGCCTCGACGCTCCTCGTGGACACCTACGATGCGGAGCGGGGCATCGTGAGCGCGGCGCGGGCGACGGGCGGCAAGCTGAACGGGATCCGCCTCGACTCGAACGTGAACACCGAGAGCGTGAAGCGGGCGCGGGCGCTGCTCGACGCGAACGGCGCTCGGGACGCCAAGATCTTCGCTTCCGACGGGCTGGACGAGTACAAGATCGCCGCCCTGCTCGCGGCGGGTGCTCCGGTGGACGGGTTCGGGGTCGGCGAGAACATCACCTTCCCCACCGATGCTGGTGCGGGGATCGGCGCGGTGGGCAAGCTGGTCGAGAACGGATACGGGAAGGTCACGATGAAGTTGGCGAAGGGCAGCGGAAAGGCCACGCTCCCTGGTCGCCTCCAGGCGTACCGCTTCCCCGGCTACGATCTGATCGCGCTCGCGGACGAACCGGCCCCGGCGGGCGGGGTTCCGTTGCTCCGGCGTGTGTGGGAGGGCAAGGCTCCCACAAAAGCGGCGGCAGAAGCCACTTCCCTCCCCCTCGCCCGCAAGCGTACCCAGGAAGCCATCGCGGCGCTCCCCAACGATCTCCGGGGCCTCGAACTGGCCCGCGAGGGCTGGAAGATGGTGGCTTCGGACAAGCTGGCGGCGGAGATCGAGCGGCTGGCGAAGGAGGCGGAGTGATGCGGACGAAAGAGCAAGCGCGTGCCGATCTGCTCAACGTGATCCCAAAGATCATGGCTGCCCTGGCCGATGCGGCGAAGGAGCGGTGCTAGAGGTTGAACCCTTTCTTGCCGACCTGGCCCTAGTGCTGGGTGAAAAGGATTCCAAGCTATGAAACCCACGAGCAGGCAAAAGCTGGAAGCGTTGAAGCAGGGCGTCGAGTTGCCGGTCGATCCTCACGATCTCTACAAGATTCCGGTCGGTCAGGTGCCGGACACCGACGAACGGGCCGTGTTGATACTCTCCAGCACGTACCAGCAGGCGGAGGATCCGCAGCGGTCATCGGTATCTTGGGCTAACCAAGTCAGGGCGGCGAAATTCTTCAACGCTCACGGACTGGCCCAGACGCTCGACGAGATCGTGCGCGTCGGTGGTCTTGAATTTCTGAAGTAGGAGGGCGCGTGGCCCAGCTTTTCACGGGAGCAGATCGTTTGCGAATGTCGAAGGAAGCGGTGGCCCTACGCGAAGCGGCAACCTCTTGGGTGCGAGCGGGAGACCTGGACGACCTCAACCGAGGGGACGCGGCTGCGGCCCAGGTTGCTCGCTTGGATGAGAAGCTGCGGGCGGCGGTGCTGGCCTACAAGGAGCGGGGCATCCTCGCGTTCGAGCGCACCGGATGCTGGCCTTGGTAGCCCTGATGCGACCGATCCGAAGGCTCCTGGGCGGCTGGCTCTACCGGGCCTCCACGGCGCTCGCTGTTCCCCACCCCAACCTCCTGGGACGCCCCTGGACCTCCTCGGAGAAGGCCCGCATGGTGGCGACCGGAGTCCTCTGGGGCGCGGCCGAGTCGCTGGCCCCTCTCTGGATCGAAGAACGGCCCGGACCTCCGCCGAACGATCAGCCAACGAACTGATGTAGCTGACCCTTCCCCTCTCCCCCGATCCCCCGTAGAATAGCGGCGTGACCGCAACCGAGATCGCCACCAAGCTGGGCCTGCCCGCGCCCTCCGTCCGCCGTTCGCTCCGCGTTCTCCTCGCCTCGGGCATGGTTCGCCAGGAGAAAAACACCTGGGCCTGGAAGAAGGACGCCATCCTTCCCGAGAAACGCAAGGTGGAGCGTCGTGTTCTCGATCTGCTGCGAGGCCGGGAGGAGCCGACCTCCTTCTTGCCCCTGCCGATCCCCACCCGCATCTACAACGTCCCGCTCGATCCCTGTCCGGTACTCCCGTCCCGCGAGTCGTTCCGCAGGTTGCGCGACACCCGCCCGAAGGAGAGTGCTCCCGGAGCCGGAGCACGCACCATCGCTCCCCGTCCGAATCCCGAACCTGCCGACATCCACCGGGACGACGGCAACGTCCGGCTCGACTTCTGAGGAGGAAACGATGCCCCCCGAGAACGATTCCCCCGAAGCGTCCGTTCCCGAGATCTCCGAGTCCGACTGGTCGGGGGTCGCACCCGAAGTCGAGATGACCGCGCCCGCCGGACCCCCCGTCGAGGAGGAGCCGCTGCCGCCGCTCCTCGCCGAACTGGAGGCCGAGCGCGAGGCGCGCAGGCTCACCGAGAAGGCGCTCGACCGCACGCTCGCGGAGATGGACTGCCTCCGCGTCGAGGTGAGCCGCCTGGCTTCTTCGGGAGGCGAATCCCTGAAGGCGGCGGTTCGCGCCTACCTGGTCGCCGTCGATTCCTACGTGGGGGCGAGCGGAACGCAGGCCGTCGCAGCTTTCCATAGCATGCGCCTCGCACGCCGGAATCTCGTCGCAGTACTCAGGTAGCGCACACATGGTCGAGAAGGGGACCTCGGAAGTCACGGAGGTGACGCGCCGCCTGGAGAAGGCGATCCGGGTTGTGCTCCGCCAGAAGAAGCCGAATTCCCACCGCCGAAGCCTGATCGGGTCCGCTCTGATCCGTATCGCCGCCGGGACCGCCGCCCGCTTCGGCCTCGACCTCCCAGAGGCCGTGGCCTACTTCGTCCGTTACTACGTCGCCACCGTGAGCGACGACTCCTTCGAGGGCATCTTGGCCTCGCGGGCGATGGTGGAACGAGAGGCCCGAGGCAAGTCGGAAGACGCATGATCTCCCCCGACCAAAGGAAGAAGCTCCACGAGGCGCTTGACCGCTTCCTCGACGGAACGCCAACGCTCCACGACGAGCTTGCCTTCCGCCTGGCGGGCCGGGTGCCCGACCGCATCGAGGTTCGGGAGAGTCGAGCCTTTCTGATCGTCGAAGCGCCAGACAAGTCGTGGAGTCCCCCAGTCGAGGGTCCGTCCGGCTATACGCCTGCACCACGGAAGTCGTGGAAGGCGTATCGGAAGCTCCGGTCGGGCCAGGAGAAGTAGTGTTGCACGTTTGGATCGACAGGCTGCGCTGGCTCACCGAGCGCGCCTCCCGCCGGTACAAGCGGGACGAGTGGGGACGCTTCGCCGTCCGCCAGACCACCCGGCGTGCGCTCCCACACCCCTCCCGGCTGGGCGGGCTTCCTTCCGCCCTCACCGGGGGTTGGGAGATGGACGTGGCGACCGCGTTCGACATAAACCACGAGCCCCTCCTCGACCTCGCCCAGACCTTCGCTCGTCGCCTCGGAGGCTCCCAGGCGCGCGGGGTCAACGATCTCTACGTGGCCCCTTCAGACGAACTCGCAGCCAACACCGTCGCCGCTTACTACGCGGACGACGGTTCCATCGGCATCCAGGAGGGACAGGCCGAGCGGATCCGGGCCGCGCTCGACAGTGGGGAGTACAGCGACCTTGCCACCCACGACTGCTTCCAGACGCTCGCCCACGAGCTTTCCCACGCGGCCGGGCACGACGACCTCTGGGAGCCCCTTACCGCGCTCAGAAAGCCCTACAGAGCGTTGGAGGAGGCGTTGGCCGAGGTGTGCGGCCATGAGACCGTGGGCGACCTCGTAGAGGCACTGGGGGTTCGGGTGCGCGGGGAGGCGGCAGAGGAGTTGGCGAAGCCAAAGTTTCGTAATACTTCCGAGGGGGTGGCGCTCAATTCGACCGCCTTCGCGTACCGCTCCTGGGTTCGACAATTCGCACGAATCGCCGCGTTTTCTTTACCGAAAACAGCCTCCGCCGAAGAAGTGAGCCGAAAGGTGTTCGAGGGGGCGAAGGCGGTTCGGCGGCTGGCCGGGAAGGATCAGTACCCCTTCCTTGCCCGAAAGCTGCTCGGAAGTTCCGACGCTCCTGAGCGGGTGGTCCGTCGCCTAGCTCGCGACCTGAAGGACTTCATGGTAAATCGGGAACCGCTCGCCCTGCTTGACCAGAGGGTTGCCGAAGCCCGGGAGATGCTCGGATGACCGCCCTGGAGCGTGCCAAGGAAAAGGCGTTCGAGAAGTTCGAGGACACCGTACTCGATCCCCGATCCTCTGAAGAGGACGTGCGCCGGGCGCTTCGGGAGATCGACATCTTCCATGATCCCCTCCTCTCCGGGGCGGCCCGGAGGACCCTTGAAGGCCGGAGCCCCAAGCACTTCCACCCCGGAAAGGACACCTGACCATGCCCCTTCGCGCCCTGCTTCAGAATATCCGTCTGGTCCTCTCCGAAGGGATCTTCGGAGGGGTTTCGGCCACCGACACCCTCACCACGCTGACCGCGATGGCAGAGAAGGGGCAGAAGTTCCCGCGTCTGGTCTACCAGGCGGTCGTTTCGGGGAAGGGGTGGGAGGAAATCGACGCCGAGAAGGGAGGTGACCTGGCGAAGGCCATCCTCGCGTGGCCGTCCGAGTTCCGCGCCGCCCTCCGAGCCATCGACGAGGTGCCGTTCGACTCGAAGTCCCTTGCCTTCCCGAGTCCCGACGCCGCCGCCCAGTTCCTTTCCTCCGGCTACGGCATCGGCCCCGAGGTGCTCATCGCCTGGCGGAAGTTCCGGCGGGCGGTTCACAAGAGCGGGAAGGTGGAGAGCCCGCCGGACTGGCGCAAGCTCCTGATGCGAGAGGTCGCCAAGATCGATACCACGCTCCGCCGCTATCCTCCGAAGTTAGAGGCGTACCTACGGAAGACCGTCATCTTCAAGCCCGAGGCGCTCCGGGAGATGAACCCGAAGGCTACCAAGGACCCCGAGAAGGCCCAGGCGTTCGAGGCCGCCTTCCAGGAGATGAAGGACCGCTTCGACCTTCGAGTGAAAGCTCCCGTGACCAATTTCAAGGCATCCGGGGTGTGGCGGTCCGACTCGCGCTCGCTCTGGCTCCGCGACGGCTTCTCGCCGACCACGGTGGCCCACGAACTCGGCCACGCGCTCTGGGAGGATATGCTCACTCCGGCGATGACGCGGACCTTCTTCGGGAAGCTGATCGAGGACGAGGCGCTGGCATCAACCTCCGCCGAGGAGTTCCTCCGGCGGTTCCGCGAGGCGCTGGACGGGATGGCCTCGAAGCGGACCTTCGAGGCGGTCACGGACGCGGTAAAGAACTGGGGCGCGGGCTATGTGGTCGGGCATGGTGAGCGCACCCTGGCCTCCTGGTCGAAGCAGCAGGGTCATCTTGTCGAGCAGAAGGATCTCCTGGCGAAGCTCCTGGTCGGGGAGAACAAGGCGATCCTCGGGGCATGGGGGGAGATCTGGGCCGAAGCCTTCGCTCGGGTCATCCGAGGACCGGGGGTCCGCCTCTCCGTGCGCGTGCCGAACGCCGTGATTCGCCTCGTCGAATGGCTGCTCTGGCAGTAGTTTCGCCCTCTTAGTCCCTCTCTTGACAATTCCACACATAGTTGCTAGTTTAGCAGCGTTGGGGGGATGGACGTGGGAGCATGCCGATCGACGACACCGCCACCATCGAGCAGCTGGTCGCCGCCTACCAGGCCGGCGAGATCGACGCGCCCACGCTGGCGGCGCGCATGGCCACCGCGCACGCGGACGCCCACGCCGCGCAGTATCCGGCCGGGTGCCCGGGCGCCTCCTGCCAGGCCTGCCACAAGCGCCTCGGCGGAGCCCGGGCGATCTGCCCCACCTGCCACCGCGAGATGCCGACGATCGCCGGCCGGATCCTCGACCACGACGCGCCGGTGCGCGCCGGCCGCGCCGGCTACAGCCGCCGCCACTACGCCAACTTCGCCCCGCGCTGCGGGGCCTGAGGAGGAATACCATGGACCAGACCACCTGGTACGTCAGCCACAAGGGCCACCGGTACGCCATCGGCGCCGTCGCCTACAAGACCAAGGAGGCGGCCATCGCCGAGGCCCGGCGCCAGAATAATGGGACTAGGCGACGGCGCGCGCGCCGTTCGCTTTCAACGGGGTCCGGTCGCGTAAGGCGCCAAAAAACGGCCCCCGTTGCGCCCTGTTGGCGCCTGGCGCGCGTTCTCGCGCCGGCTGGCCCTTCGCCACCAGGTGGCCCCGGCGCGCCTGGGGCGCGTTCTGGCGCGGCGCGCCGGGATGGCGCCCAGGACGCATGCAGAGATGGCGAGTCGGCTCCATAACCGCTGAGGGCTCCGGCGTGGAAGGATTCGTGATGTCGGCCCTCCTCCTGTTCGAGCAGGACGCGAGGGAGGAAACGGACTGATGCGTGTGGCCGTCTACGGGGGGAGCTTCGACCCCCCGCACCTCGGACACCAAGAAGTCCTCGGCGTGGTCGCCAAGTGCCTCGAACCCGACGCGGTGCTCGTCGTTCCTACCTTCTTCCACGCCTTCGGAAAGCAGTCCGTACCCTTCAAGCACCGGCTGGAGATGGCGCGGCTGGCCTTCACCTCCGATCTCGCCAACACCCTCGGGGAGAAGAAGCCGGTGGTCCGAGTGACGGACATCGAGCAGACGCTCGGGATGAGCCGGAGCTTCCACACCCTCTCTGCGCTCCGGGAGTTCTACTCCTTGGATACGGAGTTCCGGTTGGTCGTGGGGGCCGACATCCTCGGCGAGACCGAGAAGTGGTACCGCTGGGACGCGGTGCGCGTGCTCGCGCCTCCCTTCGTGGTGGGCCGCGAAGGCTACCCCGGAGGGGACACACCGCCGCTGCCCAACTATTCCTCGACCTCGATCCGCGCCCGCCTCGCAGCAGGAGAAAAACCCCAGGAAGTCCCTCCAGCGGTGCGCGACTACATCCGCCAGCACCGCCTCTACGGATCCCCATGAACAACCTTCTCTCCCCGACCCTCCAAGTCGCCGTCCCGTTCTGGCAGAAGGATTTGCAGCGCGTCCCGTGGTCCGATCTGGAACGAGATCTCCCCGGTTGAGCGCCCCGACCCGATGTGTTAGGGTCGGGACCATGGTGAAGAAAGCTCCCCGATCAAGCCGGAAGGTGATTCCGAAAGCCACCCGGGAAGTCTCGGTTCGCAACCGGAGCTACTCCGTACCTGGTCTCTACCGGGCCGCATGCGTCCGGGTCATCGACGGGGACACCTTCGAGGCTCTGGTGGACCTGGGGATGAGAACCCTTCAGAGGGTCAAGATCCGGCTGACCGACATCGACACTCCGGCTCTCAAGGACCCCGACCCCCTCCGCGCCGCCGCAGGCAAGGAGGCGGCGCATCGCCTCGGGGAAATTCTTCCCGCGCTCGCTTTCGGGACGTGGCCCGTCCGGCTGGCCGTTCGAGGGCCAGATCCGCACGATCGCTGGGTCGCCGAGGTCTGGGTGGCGACCGAAGATGGGGAGCGGAACGTCCAGGAAACCCTGCTCGCGGAGGGACTGGCTACCCCCTGGCCGAAGGGCCGGGGCGAACACCCCGCGTAATCCGACCACATGGTCGCTCTCCCGCCACTCCCGAAGAAACCTCTTATCCCGCTATCCATCCAGGATGTGCTCGGAGGGAAGGAGAGGACGGCCATCCTGCACGGCGACAGCCTGCGTGTTCTCAAGCTCCTGCCGCCGAACAGCATCGATGCCATCGTGACCGACCCCCCGGCAGGCATCGAGTTCATGGGCAAGGCGTGGGACGTTTTTAGCAAGGGCAAGGGCGACTACTGGCAGACCGGCGGCGGCTTCACGAAGCCAGGCATCGGCGAGCGCGCGATCCCGTGGCCGTCACCAACGGGGGCAGGCGCGAACGCGACCTGCGCGACCTGCGGCGGCAGGATGCGCGGCACAAAGAAGTGCTCGTGTGAAACACCGGAATGGCGTGTCAAGGGTGAGACGCTCGACAAGAGTGCGTCGAGCCGCATGGTGCAGCTTCTCGCGTTTCAAGACTTCATCTGCGAAGTGTTCACGGAGGTCTACCGGGTGCTGAAGCCTGGCGGTCATGCGCTCGTGTGGGCGCTCCCCCGCACGTCGCATCACACGGCGATGGGCCTGGAGCGCGCAGGTTTCGAGATCGGCCTTGATGTTCGTGACGTGATCACGGAGCTTGTTTCCGGCGACGATCTTGCCGCGCAGTTCTTTGCGAGCCTGTCGGATGAACAGCGCAAGGCGTGGCTTCGGATGATGAACGCCGCGCAACCGTCGGTAATCGTTCATGGATTTGGGAGCGGATTTCCCAAGAGCCTCGACGTGAGCAAGGCGATCGACAAGGTGGCGGGAGCGGAGCGTGAAGTGATCGGTGTTCGTGTTTCGGCCTACGGAACCAAGAACAGCGGGGAAGTCAAATCTCGAAGTGACGGGAAGGGAGGGACAGGCTTGTGGGGTGGAAGTGATGTAAAGGAAGTTTCGTTGACAGGTGCAGCGGTTACTGATGCCGCGAAGAAGTGGGAAGGCTTCGGCACCGCGCTCAAGCCCGCCGTCGAGTTCTGGATACTTGCTCGAAAGCCCTTGATCGGCACCGTGGCCGCGAACGTCCTCACGCACGGCACGGGTGCGCTCAACATCGACGGGTGCCGGATCGCCGGCAACATCGACGAGATGCGCGGAAGATCAGGCACGGCGGCACAGGGCAACAAGATCCTCGGTGCTGGTATCCGTAACCCTGACGGTGGAATCTGGAAGCCGTCGCTTGGAGGTCGCTGGCCTGCGAACGTGGTGATGTCGCACAGCGAGGATTGCAAGCAAATCGGTGAAAGGTTGGTCAGGTGTAGTGACCCGCGACGAGCAGACGGCACGGTCAACGGATCGTGGGGCACTAATGGTGTCTATGGTGGCGCGAAATCTACCGGAATGTTGAAGCCGAATTACAGTACCAATGGTAAGGAAACCATCGCCGACTGGCGTTGCGCGCCTGGCTGCCCGGTCGCTGCGCTCGATGCACAGAGCGGCAAGCTCAAGAGCGGCCCTGCCGCGAAGGGCGGGCACAAACGGCGCGTGTCGCTCAACACGGAAAGCACGGTCAATGTTGCCGGGCGTAATGATGAAGATGCGGGAACGCTTTACGGTGATTCCGGCGGAGCCTCACGCTTCTTCGCCACCTTCGCACCCGACCCCACCACTCAAATAAGTGCCCCCTACTTCTATTGCGCGAAGGCTTCCCGAAGGGAGCGGGAGATGGGGTGTGAGGGGATCGCCAAGAAGAAGGTGCTGATCGGCGCGGCGGGGCACAAGATCAACCCGATGACCGGCAAGAAGGTGGTGGACATCCCTCGGGCCAACGTCCATCCCACTACAAAGCCCCTGGCACTGATGCGTTGGCTCTGTCGGCTCATCACCCCGCCGAACGGAGTAGTCCTAGATCCTTTCTTGGGATCTGGAACGACCATGGTCGCGGCAGTCGAGGAAGGCTTCCGCTGCATCGGGATCGAACGCGAAGACGAGTACGTCCCCATCGCGCGTGCCCGGGCATCGGCGGCGAAAGCTCCTCCTCCCCCACCCCCGCTCACCCAGCAAGATCTGGAGCGGGCGCAGGTCGAGATGATGTTCACCCCTTCGCCCTTCGGGGCGGGAGCATGGTAGCCTCCGATCCATGAGCCTCCGCCCCCTGGTTCAGGCGCTCCGCGAGGAGGTCCGCACCCTCATCGAGGACCCCCAATCGAGTTGGAATCCGAAGCTCCATCCGCGAGGACACAAAGACAACCCCGGCCAGTTCGCCAAGAAGCCGGGGATTGCTCGTCCGAAGCCGGTGGAGACCAAGCCGGTAGGGAAAGCTCCGCCTCCGGCAGCGACACCGAAGACCCCGACGAAGCCGAAGGGGGAGCCGGAAGCGTCGCCGAAGAAGCCTGCGGAGCCGAAGCCCGAACCCAAGCCGGAGCCGAAGCCCGAACCCAAGCCGGAGCCGAAGCCCGAGCCTCGGGAGGTGGTGTGGACGCACCGGATGCCTCTGGTGGTGACACCCCGGTTCGAGGACGAGCCGCAAGCTCCGGCGAAGGGGCCGGTCTACACGCCGGACCCGTTGAAGGACAAGAACGGGGACGGGATCACG
>Ga0194121_10003815_pt1 | contig 22441 bp, 29 predicted proteins | sample TA2MahCa50mmetaG_FD_148609 | JGI IMG/M metagenome (GOLD analysis project Ga0194121, IMG submission 148609) | Freshwater microbial communities from Lake Tanganyika, Tanzania - TA2015020 Mahale Deep Cast 50m | ecosystem: Environmental > Aquatic > Freshwater > Lake | place: Tanzania: Lake...
CAATGCCCCTACAGTTCAAACTTTTACCGTAGGCTTTAAATGTAATTTTATGGAACTGAATTCAGAAGTCCAGAAAACAAATTAGATATATAAGCAAAACAAACAAGCTCATGAAAAAATTCTCAGAACTAGCCAGAGTAAATGAAATGAAATACGGTCAGCCGATGTACGGAGAAAGCGACCTGAAGCAGCACATGAAAAATCTCCTGGTTGCCGCCTCTGGTAACGATCAAAGGGTCCTAAATGATATAGTGGATTGTCTCACCGACGAGCAAATGAAAAAATGCTACGACAATCTGGTGAAAGTTTACAATTACACGGGTAAAGTTGGGGAAGCAGTCCCAGCAAACCTTTAAATCTTTTTAAGTGCCCAGTCCAATTTACGTCGGGATAGATTTTTCCCTTAATTCTCCTGCCTATTGTTTGTATAAGAACGGCAACTACAGTTGGCTATCTATTACTAGATCAGATAGAACCCAGCAATCTCTCGTTAAATCTGCAATCAAACCCTATTCTGTCTTAGAGCAAATGCCTGATATGCATTTGCTTTTTTTGGATAAAATGACATTTCCTGATTCTTATTCTGAAAAAGAAAGATTTAAAATGCAGAACTACATGCAAATTGTGGACACCCTGTGGCATCATCTTGTTTCCCAGATAGAACCCGAAGATGATCTAGTGGTTGCCATGGAGGGTTTAAGCTTTGCCTCCAACGGAAATTCTTTGATCGATATTTCTATGGCTACTTCCCTGCTCAGAGAAAGAATAATCACGAGAACCGGCTTTGACAACTTTCACGTTTATTCTCCCACCGCCGTTAAAAAATATGCCTACAAAGGGAACTGTAAAAAGGATGAGCTCTATCATGCCCTGTTAGAGAAAAAAGAAACCGAACCTGGATTGAACAATTTCCTGGATACATTGAGATCAGGAGCTTCCACCTGGATTTCACCCAGCAAGGCGGTGCAAAAACCACTGGATGATTTGATTGATGCGACCTGGATCTGTCTATACCTTTTGGCATCAGAAAAAAATTATTAAAAGATATATAAGAAGGTGTGAAACTTTTTATTGTCCACACCATTAAAGGATCAAACTTAAAAAAATTAAAGAAATTATGGAAAATTTAGACATTTTTAATTTAGATTTGGACAATTTTATTACGAAATCTAAGGAAAAAGAGGGCAAGGACCTTGAATTCTACAAGCCTTACCCAGAATCAGGTAAAGATGGAGTCTATAAATCTCTCATCAGATTTTTACCCAATCAGGCAGATCCTGCCAAATCCAAAATCCACAAATACTATGTGTATTTGACCGATCCAGCTACAGGTGAAGGCTTTTCAGTTGACTGCCCTTCAACGGTCGGTAAAAAATCAATCCTCAAAGACATCTTCTGGAAGCTCAAGAATTCACATTCTGCAGCCGATCAGGAATTGGCCAAAGGATTCAGCCGAAAAGAGGATTACTATGCCTTGATTCAAGTTGTTCAGGACAAGAACAACCCGGATCTAGAAGGAAAAATTATGATCTTCAAATTCGGCAAGAAACTAAATGAAACCCTAGAGGCTCAGCTTAAACCTGAATACGGCGATCCCTGTAATCCATTCGATCTGTTTGGAGGTAAACTCTTCTCTGTTCACTCTAGAAAAGTTGGAGAGTGGAATAATTACGATCTCTGTTCTTTCGTAGGTGATAAATGTCCTATTGAAATCAATGGCAGAAAAATGAAGAAGACCCCTGAGGATATGAAGGTGATCCTTGAGTATCTAGAAACAGGTCCTAAGAATTTGACCGCCTTCGACTATAGAGAATGGGACGAGGACACGACTCAAAGGGTAATGAACATCATCAAGAACACCGTGCCTGATGGGAGATTGGTCAATGAGATCCTGGCTGGTGCTAATAAATCTGATACCAGAAGTTCTGGTGGTGGATATTCAGTTCCCGCCTCTTCTTCAGTACCCGCACCTGCGACCAACAACATCTTTGAAGAGGCTTCTTCGACCTCTGTGGGTAAAAGCACAGAACCCGAAGAAAAGACTAAAGCAGGAATCAAGAGACCAGCTTCACCTGTCTCTGCTTCTTCTTTGGATGATCTTTACGCAGACCTTTAATTTTTAATGTGTTGGGTGAGAGGAGAACCTGGGGAGGTTCTCCTCTTTTTTTAATCTACAGGATCTATGGAACTAGAAAGAATTAAATCGCTGATAGGAAACTCTCTCCACAAAGCCTTTCCTGGGGAAGGAGGAAAACAAAAAATTTTCCAGGCTGGCAATAGGTTGAATTTTTCTTGCCCTTACTGTGGAGATAGCGATGATGCCAGAAAGAAAAGAGGCAATTTTTACACCAACACTTTTGCCTATAAATGCTACAATGGAGGCTGCGGGGTTTTCAAAGATGGATACGCTTTTTTTCGAGATTTTGGAGTGGCTTCAGATCTGACCCAAGACGAAAAAAAAGATATCCTAGATATCATCAAAGAAAATAAAGAAAAAAGAAAAACTCTGTATGGTTCTTTTGATTTTTCTCTGCTCTTCAATCTGGATTTCAAGAAGTATGTCGTTTCCCGGAAGGAATTAATGAGAAGACTTTCCCTAGTAGAAGTAGAAGGCTCCCAGATCGAAGCTTATTTACGTCGCAGGAATCAGCCCACGGATCACAGATTTGCCTGGGACCCTAAACAGGAAAGACTGTTTCTATTTAATTTGACCAATCACGATGAGGTAGTGGGGCTCCAACTGAGAAACATGTCCTTGGAGAAAGGAGGCTCTAAATATTACACCTATAAGCTGTCCGGCATTTGGGAGAAGCTTCTGGGGGTCAGGGATGTGGAGTTCCTGAAACAATGCACAAAGATCGATCCGGTTTCCCATGTGTTCAATCTCTTTCAGGTTTCTTTCGATCGCACTATTACTATCTTCGAAGGTCCGATGGATGCCTGGCTTTGGAAAAATTCAGTTGCCCTTTGCTCGGTGGAAAATAAATTCCCCTTTGAATTTGATGATATTCAGTACTGGTACGACTGGGATGAGGCAGGTAGAAGAAAAACATCAGAGCTCCTGACCCAGGGACGTTCTGTTTTTAACTGGAAAAAATTCCTAGAAGAAAATTCCATCCCTGAGAATAGAAAATGGGATCTGAATGATCTGGTTAATTACCTGAGAGAAAAGTCAATAAAAATAAAGAGGTTCGATGGCTACTTCACCTCCGAGGTACTAGATCTAGCTTCGTTCGTAACGACTTAATGTTTATCAACTACACCCCCGAGGAGAAACCAAAATCCCCTCCCAAGATAAAATTTCCTTGTACCCTGCACGAGGTTCAGGACCTGGATAATTTAGATAACATTGAAGAGAACATTCAAATGCCAAAACCTGTTAAAAAATTAAATCGCTGCCAGACGGTGGAACTGGGAAAAAATAAAAAGAGTAAAGGAAGCTTATTTTAAAACTATGTCGTCAGAAAAAGATTTTGTCAAACTATTCGAGGAGGAAAGAGCGGACTGGAGAGAAAAAATTCAGGTGATTTCACTCAGTCTTAAAAACATTCAGACCGTGGCAGAAGCTCAGATCGAGCTTTTTACTACCCGGCAAATTCTGATTGAGTATGGCTTCAAGCTAGCAACCATTATCTCCAAGCTGTCTTCTAAAGAAAGACAGGAAAGGGCCAGAAAAATGAAGGACTACCAGGAGAACAAGGATGTTCGATATGGCTCTAACGAGTTAAAAACGATGATAGAGGGGGAGGTGGCCGAGATCAATCAGAAAATTGAACTGGTGGAAGGTCATAGAAAATATATCGATCAGACAGTTCAAACCGTAGACCACATGTTGTACGGAATTCGTCAAAGAATAGCTTTGGAGGATTACCTCAGAGGCAATACGATCAAATAAGGAAAGGGCATGCTGAAATTTTTAGTGTCAGAAGATAAACAATGGTTGTTACTGAATTCTTTGACCCCTGAAGTCGAAAAAAAACAGGTTGAGATTTCCCTGACCCGAAAGGTAAACAACTGGTTCTTTCATCCCTTGGTAAAGAAAAAACTGTGGGACGGCTCTATAAGTTTCGTCGATAAAAGAGGTCCGGTGTGGAAAGTTCCAACGGGTCTTTGGATGGAGGTTCATAAATTAGGCAAAGAATATGGTTATGAGGTGGAAATAGAAGGCCTGGATGACCTTATTTTTTCAGACCTGACCCTGGAGGAATTCACCTCCTGGGTCGATGAATTTTTTGCCAATCGGGAGATGAAACCCAGGGACTACCAGATTGAGGCAGCCTGGAAGATTGTTAAATTCAGGTACTCTGTGTCGGAGATAGCAACTTCTTCAGGCAAGACTCTAATAGCCTTCATGATTTTTGCCTTTCTCAAGCAGAGGGGCATGATAAAAAAGTTTTTAATTGTAGTTCCTAGTACTAACCTTGTGTTTCAGGGTAATGACGATTTTATTGACTACGGGATCGATGAATTGGGGGTTAAGATCCAACAGATAGGAGGAGGCAGTAAAATGAGAGAAGGTTGCGATTTGATCATTGGCACCTTTCAATCTCTGGTGAAGCAGGAAAAAGAATTTTTTGAGGATGTGGATGCTGTTTTTGTGGACGAGTGTCACCATTCTAATTCAGTCTCCATCAAAAAGATTCTGTCCAAATGCATGCACACTGGCTGGAGGTTTGGTCTGACCGGAACTCTGACCAATCGATCTTCTGCCGATCACCTGACCATCCAGCAGTATTTGGGCCCCGTGTTGGTCGAGATCTCCCCTGATTTTCTTTTTCGAAACGACCATGCCACTCCTGTTTCTATTAAGGTTGTAATTCTGGATTGGCTGGATCAGGAGATCAAGGATAAACTTGCCCAGCTGAAGTTCTCTGCCCAGAATTTGGAAGGCAACGATATTTATAACATCGAAAGAAAACTGGTGATAGAGAGTGAAAAAAGAATTTCATATATCGTTGATTTCATTTCGAAAACATCCAAGAACTCCCTGGTGCTTTTTCAGTCCGTGAAGGATGAATACGGGAAGCAAATCTGGAATAGGTTGAGGGAAAAAGACAGCACGAAAGAGGTTTTCTACGTGGATGGTGACACTGATGAAAAATTAAGGGAAGAGTACAAAGAGCGAATGAAGGAAGGAGAAAATAAGATCTTAGTAGCAACCTTTGGCACATTCTCCACTGGGATTTCGATCAACAATTTGCACAATATTTTTCTGGTTGAGTCTTACAAAAGTGAAGTTTTAATCAAGCAGAGCCTAGGTAGGGGCATGAGAAAAATGGAGGGCAAAGAAAAAGTAAACGTCATTGATTTTGTCGATGATTTTTCTACCTCCAAATACCTGAACTACCTGATGAAACACGGGGAAGTTCGAATGCAGATCTACAAGAAAGAGAAATTTAAATACAAGATTTTCAAAGTTAAATTGTAAACCGACTGGGATATATAAATCAAAAAATTAGATTTATGCCTACCAAGTTGAAAGATTTTGCCATGTTTTCCGAGGCAATAAACAGGGGAAGAAGCACATACAGATCTCGAGAAATGAGAGAAGACGATTGGAGTAAGTTCGAAGAAATAGAGAGAAGGATAGAGGATCGCTACTCAAGAAGAGATTCAGATAAGGGGATTGGAGATTTTTCCGATTCAGGGGCCAGAGCCAGATTTCAGGCTATGGCAGAAGATCCAGGTGGAGCTCCCTTAAGATTGATCCAAATGGGTTTGTCTCTCGTGCAAAAGGTAGCTAAATCTATCGTTGATGTTTTTAAAATGCCTTTTAAGGGTGGGGATTCTCTGGAGAGTCTTAAAAGACAAAAGAAAGATATGCTAGAAAAATGGGGTGAAAACATTACAAGAAGTGGCAGAAACAGAAGAGAAGACTATGAGGATTTCTATAGTAGAGCCTACGATAGCGGCAGAAGAACATTTGGAGATGGTTTTGATCTAGATTCTCCCAGCTCTGAAGAAGGCAGATTGTATTCAAGTTACATTAGAGGAGCCAGAAGATTTTACGATATTTGAGCATGATTTATAACTACACACAATATATGGAATTAAATGAAGGTGGAGCTGCTATTAGCAGTTCCAGAAAGATCCGGGAGGACGAAGTGCCCAAAACTTTGGACCACTTAGAAGAAGCCCTTTTTCCCTTGCTGGGCGACGGGAAATTAAACAGGGACTATCTGCTGATTGGTAGTATTGGAAAAAAAGAAAATCCGGATGACACCTCAGGGGACGTGGATTTGGGGGTTTCTAAACCCTTCTTGGCCCAAAAATGGGGTGTTCCTGAATCCAAGGTGTTGGATGTACTGAATGAGAAACTGAAGGATCAACTTCCCGACATCTTGGGTTACAAACCGGAGATTAAGATGTTTAAAGGGATCAATGTAGTCAGCGTTGAATGGCCCATTGAGGGGGACATCAAGAACGGCACGGTTCAGCTTGATCTGATTCCGATTGCGGATATGGACTGGGCTAAATTTATTTTTTACTCCCCGGATCAAAGAAAAAAAGAATCCAAGTATAAATCTGCCCATAGAAATTGGCTTTTTCAGGCCATTCTTTCTGCTTTGAAGGAGGTAGACTCTGTCGATGCCGAAGGACAAATCATGGATTATAACGGATATGTTGTCAAACTAGGGGATGGAGTTTATAAGAATCGTAAGACCTATCGGGGAGCAACAAAAAGACTCTCTCGACCTAAAATTTTGGAAGATAGCACCTTTCTAGTCACCAGGGATCCTCAAAAAATGCTAGATTTGCTTTTTGGTTCTGGGGTCAAGCCGGGTGATGTTAAGACCTTCGAAAACGTCTGGGCTTTGATAAAAAAACCGACCTTTATCCATGCCGATAAATTAGAATCTATAGTAGAGGATTTTGTCAGGTACTTAGAGAGAACCAATCACGATATTCCCCGAGAAATAAAAAACAGGAGTTAGCTATGAAAGTTTTTTCTGATCTTCTATACACCACTTTGGATTTCTTGCTGGAAGGTGATGGCATAGAATCCATTTTTAAACATCCCGAAGTCATTTTGTTTAAGACAGTGCTGGGTTTAGATGGTTCTGTCATGGCTAATGAAGTCGGAGACTACGAGGTTCAGATCGGAGACGAAATTATCTACACAATGGAAAAATCGGTCTACGATTTGATCAATTTTGGTTCTTTCCCTCCTCCTCTACCCGTTTATATTCCTTTACTCTTGATGGCCTGGAATTCACCATTGCACGAAAAATCTAAATTAATTATTGGCAGAATTCTTAACAGTCTTCTTTTTTTGGAGTCTCGAGGATATGTTGATTTTGAACTCCAAGAATACGGGCCGCTATTGTTTTTTCCAAATTTTCCAACAAACTTCCCCCCTCATAAATAAGTCATTCCATGTCTGGCATCAACCATTTGTACGATTTGTACCACAAGAAAGGAGAGAACTTCATCAACTCCCTTTTCAACGAGTTTGTTACCATCAACGAGAAGATGGATGGTTCTGCCTTTAGTTTCGAGAGAGATCCTGACACTGGGAATTTTAAATTTTATCGTCGGGACCAAAGAAATCCAATTACCCTGGTGGACCGCACCCTGATGAAATACTACGAGAAACCCATTTTCTATATCACCAGTCTTCCTCCCCATATCATCGAAAGAATTCCCAGAGGCTGGAGATTTGGTCTGGAGTATTTTGCCAACAAGCAGCCAGTTGAGATAGTTTATGATCGGGTGCCCAAGAACAATCTGATTCTTTCTTACATCCATCAGATGGCACCAGGAGGCAAAGTCGCCAGAACCATCCAAAAGAAAGAAAAACTGGACGAATGGGCTGACCTCTTGGGGGTGGAAAAGAGCCCTATTATTTTTCAAGGTCTGCTTCAGCCGGATCAAAAGACGGCCCTAATGGAATTTTTGGCTACCCCTTTTAAAGATCTAACCAAAAAGTTTTCCACTCAAAGTTTTGTGAGGTTTATCATCTCAGTCCTGAACCCGGATTTAGAGAAAACTGCTCTGAACGATAATCTGGATAAGGACGTGGAGGGAATTGTGTTTAGATTTGGTCACCCAGACCGGGAGAGCGAAACAGTTTTAGCCAAAATGGTCGATCCAATTTTTACGGAATTGGCCAAGGAGAAGACGAAGCAACAGATGGAAAGGAAACCTAGTGATTTCTTGGGTCTAACCCTGCTGGACGTCATGAACTACATCCTTCAAAGGGGAGTGAAGTCTTTCGAAACAGAAGGCGAGTCCGAAGAGGAAAGGTACATTGCCTACATGTCGGACGTGTTTGCCAAGTTTCTGAGTCAGTACTCGGAGAAGTATAAAGGCACTGATTTTGACGAACCTGATTACCTGAAAAAAGAAGAGTTCAGATTGAACAAGCAACTCATTTCAGATCGAAGAGTTCTGAAATGGGTCGAGGAAGACCCGGCCTATGAGTCCTTATTCAAGTTGATGCTCAATTCATTCAGAAAAATCAAGACTCGAGCTTCAGGTCTGGTCAAAGCCGGTACTCTAGAACAGTTCAACCTCTTGGTTCAGGAGATCAAAGACTATGTCTCCAAGAAAAAAATGAACGAGCAGGAAAAACAAGATTTTACAAGCTTCCTCGAATTCAAAAAAATAAATTCTCCTTCTGTAGATTATCTCAGGGAAGAACTAGAGGACAGAGAAGAGGAAGAAAACCCACTTTTTTCCTTCGATGAATTCATTTCTAAGCTAGAGACCATTGACAAAAAACAAGAGGAATTTCTGGAGCAGCAGGAAAAGAACACGGTTGAAGAAGCCGAAGAAAAATCTGCTGAGCAAAAGGAAGAGAAAAACATCAATGTGATGCTCGGTCGATTCCAGCCTTTTCATCTGGGTCACCTCAAGATGGCCCAAGAGATGAAGAAAAAGAACGATTTTCCCGTTTTTGTCGTGGTCGTTTATCCAGGCCACAACAAAAATAAAAATTCTCCATTTAACGAAGAGATCATTAAACAGTACATGGGTGCCCTGATGGAAGCCTATCCTGAAGAATTTGCCGGTTACAAGATTGTCAAATTGGGTCTACTGGGTTCAGTCGTTAATAGATTGGTCGAAGAGGGCTACATTCCTCATCTGGTGGGATCCGGAGAAGATAGGGCGGATGATTACAGCAAACAGTTTGAGTACATCAAAAAAACAGAGCTTCACGATAAATTACCTTCAGATTTCGCTCTTCATGTCAGTAAAAGATCCATGTCTGCCACAGAGGTGAGGGAAAAATTGAAGGAGGGCAATTTCACAGCTGCCAAAAAAATGTTGCCGCGAGCTGTTTTGAACAGTTACGAGGTTTTAAAGTCCGCCTTGAAAGAATAAACAAAATTCGAGAGATATATAGCATAAAATAATCCACAGTGAAAGTTATTCTGCCTTATTCTCAATTTATTACCCAGCTAAACGAATCCGATGGGTTTGGAACCTTGCCCTTTCTCTTTAAGAAAGACGGGGATCTATGTTACTATTTTTTCCAAATAGACAAAGAAAAAGAGGGTCAGCAAGGTTATGTCTTTTTGATTGGCAAATATTCTAGATTTGAAAACATGGAAGGCCCAAAAAATTCTTATGCAGTCATCAATATCAACCAGATCGAGCCCGAGGTGATCGAAGATATTGCAGTTGAGAACACCAAGAATTTACCTGAATCTAACTCCAATAAATTTAAGTTGAAGGGAGGGGAATTATCCAGACTCTACAAGCAGATCGGCAAATGTCTGCTCAGCTATCTCGAGAAAAATCCCAAAACAATCAGAATAGTGGATGAGATGAATCAAAATCTGGTTCTGAACAACTATGAGGAGTACACTAGATCCATGTTAATTTCGGCACTAGGAGATGAGTGGCATTTACAACCTGGATCCAGAAAAGGAGTTTATGTTTTGAATCGCTAGTTTCGATGAAACTTTTTCTTGCATTATTCTATAATGAATAAAATTATTAATTATGGAAACTTTTGAAGAAATCAAAAACCTTATCAATCAAATTGAACCCGAATTCCAGAAATTTACCGAAAAAGGAAATAAATCCGCTGGCACTCGGGTGAGAGTTGCAATGCAAGAACTGAAAAAACTTGCCCAGCAGATCAGAATTGATGTACAAGAGCAAAAGTCTAAGGCAGCTTAGATTTTTCTTCTCTATTTTGGAAAGCAGTCTTCGGACTGCTTTTTTTGTGGGATTCCATTTGGATATATATACAAAAAAAAATTCTATGAAGTCTATTATTAAATTCTCTGATTATATTTTGGAAGAAGAAATGAGTCGAAAGGAGAGGAGGCTGCAAAGAAGGGAAGAAAGATTAGAAAAAAAACTCGATAAAATCGAAAAAAAAAGAGGAGGGGATTCTCCAGTCCTAGGTGATCAAGAAGAAAGTCAAAAACGTTTAAGTACTCCCTTTTATCAAATTAAGGGCAAAGAATTACCTATGGAGCAAAAAATCGACATTAACGGTCAAAGTGTTGAACCCTACGGGATAGCAAACAATGTTATGAATACCTGGATCGAAGAAGTCAAAACTGAAACCCTAGACAACATCGATTCCAAATATAAAGTGGCTATTAAGGCTCTAATCGAAAGGTCACTCAATAAGATTTTTCCTATAGTGTCTAAGTACTTTATTCCGTCTGTCAAATTTGATGGTAAGCCTATTATTCAAGAAACTAAGATCGAGCCTAAAGAATTTTGGTCTCAAATTTGGCCCCAAATCTGGAAAGAAATGAATGCAGTAGAAAGGGGAATTGTTAAAAGTATGACCTCCTTAAGAGAAGAAACTACCTATGAGCAATTGATAGAAATGGCGGGTAAGGCTTTATCGGATAAAGAATTCTCAGGATACAATGAAGTTGTGTCCGAACAATTATCGAACTTATTGGAACTTTTTGGCTTGGCCTTTTCTACGACTTTCAAAGACAAGGCAGTGGAAGTTTCCCAAGAAATGCTGGGAAAATTGGTCACGGATCTAAATGCAAAAGGAGCAAAAATCAATTTCAAGTCCTCTGAAAAATCTAAAGGGGGTCAGCAAGAATTGGAAAATGTTGACCTTGGCAAATCATCAAAAGAAGTTTGGGCCGAAACAATTATTAAACAAATAAAAGCATACAGAAAACTTTTAACTCCAGAAGAAGATAATAAAGGCGAAAAAGATCAAAAATCTGAAGAAAAAGAAAAAGTACAAGATATAAAATTTCCTTCGTCAATCAAAACAGAGGCAGATCTGAAAAAATGGGCTTCCAGTTTAAGTTCCGATCAAAAACAAGTTCTATTGAGTGCCTTGGGATTTGAAGCTAAAAAAGAAGACTCAGGGGGAAAGGACTCGGGAGGATCTGGATCCGCCCAGTCAGCAGGCAGCGGAGGAAAAGAAGTCTTAAAAAGAGGAATGAAGTCTGAGGAGGTCGGTAAACTCCAGGATGCATTGGGCATGACAGTAGGAACCGAAAGAACTAATTTTGGTCCTAAAACTGAAGCTGCAGTTAAAGAATTTCAAAAGAAAAATGGTTTAGCTGTCGATGGAGTGGTGGGACCTAAAACTAGAGAGAAACTTGGAATATAACAGAAACAAAGCACATTAGATCTGCTAGAAATTGAAAAAAATCTTATGTCTTACTACATTGCAAAAGTACAATTTGAGTCCGGTGACAACAAAAAAAACGGAGATCCTGTTATGATTAAATCAGAATTCCTAGTCGAGGCGGAATCGGTGCTCGAGGTGGAGCACAAAGTTGCTGCTCACCTCTCAGGAATATCCGGTTTTTTTGAAACCGCTCAGATCACCAAATCAAAAATAGAAGCCGTGATAGGCTAAAACGAATCACTAAATCATGTCACACCAGAGACCCTTTCAGTCCCGACAGCACCTCAATAGGCCCGGTCAAAAATTGGACCTGGATCCGGAGATGACTCACGAGGCTGAAACGGGTTCTTATATTCCTCCTCAGTCTCCAATTGCCATTCAGCCAGGGGATAAGGGGTTTGAGATAGTCGGAAAAGCCTACAATAAGTGGTTGTGGACCTTTCCGGAGTGGAAAAAGAAATCCTCTAAAATCATTAATCCTGCCGCCAACTGGAATCTGAACAGCAAGCCAATGACAGCTGCTCAGATCAAGAAAAAAATGAAGGGGCTGTATCTCAAAGAAGGTGCGATGAATTTAGATTTTTTGAAAGGTGGGAAATCGGACAAACTAACAATTTTAGATATAGCCCTTAAACACACCGGCAAAAATTCTTCATCTCTATCGGAAATTCTAGATCATTTAACTCGGCAGCTAGCGGACGGAGTTTTCGTCGAGATGGAGCACACCCAAAGACCACAGCAGGCCAGGGAAATTGCCATGGATCATCTCTACGAAGATCCAAACTACTACATCAAACTAAAAAAAATCGAGGGCTAGCAAACGGCTATGAAACACATCACTGTTTATGAATCTTGGTCCAGGGGGGGAACAGTAGAATTAGAATCCACCCGAAATCGGGCAAAGATCACTCTGACCCTTCAAGGCTCAAGAATAGAAAGCATTGACAATCCTAGAGGCATGAGATTCCCCTGGTCGGTCGGACAAAACATCAATCGCAGTTTAGAAACCTGGGCTTGTAACAACGGATTTACCATTAACGGGGAAGACCCTTGTCCAGAAGAAAAAATCTTCGGTGTTAAAACATCCCAGGTGCCTAAAGGTCACGAGTGGAGGATGCTTTTTCCGAATAAATTTAGAAAATAAGATCACCACGGGGTCCAGAATAATAAAAAAACAAAACACAAATGCCAGCAGTTTCAAGAGCACAACAATCTTTCATGGGTCAGGCTTGGGCCTTAAGAACAGGACAACTGAAGTTGAAAGATATAGATCCTAGATACAGAAAAGCCATTAAGGAAATAGCAGATGGGGAAATGACCAACAAGGAGTTGGAAAAATTTGCCTCCACTAAATCTAAAAAACTTCCCCATCATGTAAAAGAAGAAGAAGTAAACGAGGAGGAGATCTCCGAAAAAGGCATTCCAGTGGCGGGGGCTACTTCTCCTTTGATTGGGTCCAAGAAGGTTCCCAGCTTCTCTCCTGGTATCAGTCCTGGAGGAGGAATCAAACCTATTATTCCCCATCTGAACCCAGAAGCAACCAAAACTAAAAAAACAATGTCCAATTTGGTTGACTATAGAGACTACATCAAGAGCAAGAAGAAGAAAAAATAGCATGAGATTCCTGCTCGAATATGAAGACTACGACCCTCGGGAAGAGTATCTAACTGATACCCGTAGGCGTCTTTCTCTTGGAGGCATCAGGAAATCTGACATTTATCAAAAAATTCTGGATTTAGGCTTTGTTGAGCAGCATTCCCTTCAACAAGGCCTCAACAACACTCTAAAATTTTTCCGGCCCGATCAGGAATCTTTAGAGCCAGGAGAGGAAAAAATCTTCTACACAATCCATCCTACAGGCACTGTTAGAAGATACAACCCGAAAGTTGACGACACAATACCCGAGGGATTTGGTAACGAAATCAAAAAATTTCCAAGACCCTTTACTAAACCGGTCGACTATCTCAGAGCCCTTAATTACCTCTACTATTATCTAAAAAGGAAAGAAATGAGAGGAAACTTTAGATAGTTTTTGAGATATATACTAAAAATTAAACTCCTATTTTATGTCCTGTGGATGCGGCAACAATCAAAATTTAAATCAAATTCTCACCGAAAAACAAGAGATTCAGTCTAGCGAGGATCCCTATGTGAGCAAGACGGTCAGACACACGAGTGGCAAAATTTTATCAATCCAATCCCCCATTAAAGATGTCAATGGGATGGTCATCGGCTATATTGCCATCGAAGATCCAAATCGAACAGTCAGGATTTTCGCCAAAGACGTCTCAGAAATATTAGCATAAACCCATGAAAAACACCTATTTTCCAACCGGCAATTCGACCCAAGGTTACGCAGTTGTGTGCCTAGAAGATCTCTCAGACGAGATGCCTTTTTTCGAATCAGAGTGCTCTGGTTCAGACAGCATTCTGGAAAGATTGGCCGATTGGATGCACGAAAATGAATACTGTGCAGAAACATGGCAAGCCGAAAAGTTTGTTCGAGATTCTGGCTATCCCGACTACGATCTAAGTGAAAGCGAGGGCGCCTTTGCCACCTTGAACACTACTTCTGGTATGGGAGCGGTCACCCCTCCGGAAGGACCTGGGACGAACCAAAATTTTTATGATCCTGCCAAACAGGGCTCTGGTGATAAATTCCCCAGTCTGAAAGTTGGAACTCCAGCCGCTAGATCCATGAAAAAGAAAAAAGCTGGAAGGACAACCAACCCTATTCAATCCTTCAGTGACTTTATCCAGGTCATGAAAAAATTTCAAGGCAAATAACGACAAATTGTCTCAAAAAACCTGGAAAAAGGTGACAAAATTTCGATTATCCTCGTAAATTTCTTTTTTGGTACAAAGATTGATTAGCAGTGATTAAAAAAAAATCACTATGAAAACTATGTACTATTACCACCCCCTGGAAATGATGGAGAGAATCCTCGGCAATGATCTTAAGATCGTCGAAAATCTGGACTATAAAGTTTCAGAACAAGAGGATGCCTTCGAAGCCCAATTCAAAATACCAGGTTACAAACAGAGCGAGATTCTGGCAGAGGTCAGCGACAATATTTTGACACTGCAGGCAAAATCTGATACCAATCCCTGGTCATCTGAAATTTCTAAAAAGTTTAAACTTCCAGATTCTGTTCAAGGTCAAAAGACAGAGGCAAAACTTCAGGATGGAATTCTCCACCTCAGAATTCCCAAAAGAAAAGAGTCACTGACAAAAAAAATTGAAATTTTATAGCCTTCAGAAGTTCCTTTTTAGACAAGCCCGGCTGAACTAAGCCGGGTTTTTTGTATGTTTGCTCTATGAGAGAAAGACTTATTCAAGAAGATTATGTAGAAGAACCCTGGAGAATGCTGGTCTGCTGCATTCTTCTTAACCAAACCTCAAACCAGCAAGTTCGAAAAGTGCTTCCTGCCGTTTTTTCTTTTGTCCCCGATCCTGACACTGCCGTAAACTGTGATGTCGATCAGCTGATTCAGTTGATCAAAAGCACCGGCTTTTCTCGGGTCAAAGCCCAAAGAATTATGCAGATGAGTCACAAATGGCTAGAGGGTTTCGATGAAGTTACAGAACTGCCGGGCGTGGGTAGATATGCCCACGACTCCTGGAAAATTTTCATCCAAAAAATAAGAGATCTAGAGGTGACCGATAAAAAATTGGCCAAGTTTTTAGAGGAGGCTCGGTTTGATATATAGGAGGTGGGCAATGTCATCAAATCCCAGATAGTTACTCGGGACACCAAAAATTTACTCAACTACACAACTTGGGTGGCTGGGAATAATTCAGCCACTGGTTTCTCCAGAAATGGTGGGGCAGCAGAGAATTTACTGGTAAACGGTCTGGATCCTTGGGGCAACGAAACAGTTTTGTGGTTGTCACTACCTGACGGAGGTGGAGAGGCTGACGGAGGTTGGGAAACGACAAGTTTTTCCATAGATCACACTAAGCTCTATCGTTTTTCTGTGTGGGTAAAAAGAACAGTGTATGTGGAGGGTCGGTTCTATTTTGGAACACGTGGATTTGGTTCTACTAATGGGGTTTTAAGGCGTGACAATGGAACAAACAGTACTAATCCCTATTTTTGGACTTCTTCTGACCCTCCAACTACAGCCGAGATGCCTAACAGCACCTGGATTTTAGTGGTCGGTCACGTTTGGCCTTCTGGATCTGGGACTGGGACGAATAAATCTGAATCTGGTAGATATACAATTGGATCTGGTAAATATGGTGGTATTTCTTCTGATTTCGTCTGGCGAACAGAATCTACCCAGGCTAGACATAGAACTTATCTATACTATGCAGAGAGCAACTTACCTAGACAGTATTGGTGTTACCCCAGGGTCGATATTGTAGATGGAACCGAGCCTACCATAGCCCAGTTATTGGGTGGATATGGAGCTTTATCCTCCGTTTCTCTCCAAAAAAGCAATTTCTTGCTAGGTCCTTCTGATACTGTTTCCTATTATGCAACTCCAGAAGGTGGGTACTGGAACGGTATTCTTCCGACCTCAGGAGGTTATACGATTTACCTGGGTAATCCTGCTACCGCGGGAGCTTCTGCTTCACCACCTGTTATTTACACTGCATCGAGTGATAATGATCTAGTGTCGGTGTCTGGGGTTGTATTTAGAAACACTTTTAGTTCAGCTAGCGATGTATTGAGCTGGGCTGCTCCTCAGAACAACATTCTGATCGTTAACCGAGAATACGAACCGATAGTTACTTCTGGTTTGGTGTTGAATCTTGATGCTGGATTTACCCCTTCTTATCCGAAAACAGGAACAACTTGGTATGATCTGAGTGGGAATCAATTCAATGGCACTTTAGTTAACTCACCAACTTATTCATCGAATGAAGGCGGAATAATTATATTCGATGGTAATAATGATTATTCAGAAATAGCGGACGCCACTAGTTTGAATTTCGGAACAGGTAGTTTTACAATTCTTATGTGGGTGGGAGGAATACCTTCCTACCCAGGATCTGCTAAAACTATAATCAGAAAGGGAAGTAGATTCGATGGTAATGTGGCTGGATGGTCTATTATCTGGGCTGGATCACCACAGGATCTATATTTTATTATTAGCAGCTCCTCCGCAAGATTAGAGGGGAGGACAAGTCCCAATGGTGGTTTGAATGGTTGGGGTGGGTATAAATTAATTGGTGCTCAAAGAAGTGGGACAAATTGGAATCAAATTAACAATACCACAGTTACAACTTTAGGAACGTTTAGTGGTGACGTAAGCAACAGTTTACCAATTACTATTTCTTATAATTCACAATATTCAACATATCTAAATCAACAGGTTGGCATGACTTTGATTTACAATAGAGCTCTTAGCTCAAATGAAATTAGTCAGGTTTATAATGCAACCAAATCCAGATATGGATTATAGATTCTATTTGGATTCCGTTTTGGCCTTGCCCGACAGGGTCTCGTGAATTCTTTGTTTCACGTACTTGAGCACCTTCTTGGAATCTTTGTGGTCCTTAGACAACATTTTCTGGAATCCCTCTTCTTCGGCCAGTTCATCTAAGTAGGTGTAAAGATCTGTTGTGTTGTAGAGATCATCAACTACCTGGGGCATCTGAGTGTAGGCTGGACGGTAATTTCTGGAGTTAACGTTGTCTTTATACCAATCACCTGGCACTACCACGCTTCCTGGAGCGAAGGCGCTCCAGCTTTCAGATAAAAATTTTTTGAAACTTTTAATACGGGGGGTCATATGTGTATATATCCAACCTGACAAGACAAAAATTGACTGCGTAATTATGATTATTGATATAGAAAATAAAGGGACGGGCTTAACAGTTTCTACTTTTTCAAAGGAGGGGAATGTTGAATTTGTCAACATTGAAATTCCTGAGGAAGAAAGATTCGTGTGGGAAATTTGTTCAGCTAGCGATCGGGCCAGGGACACTGTTTGGAAAAACTGGGACGGCAAGCCTATCAAGAAAGCCAAAAGCCAAAAGTACGACAAATATCGGATAGCTCAACTGTTGGAAGAGACCGATCGAGATCTAACCGCACCTCTCTGGGAATCTCAAACCCCGAAGAAATATTTCGTGGACATCGAGGTCGAGATGACTGATGAATTGGGCGATTCTTTGGACACCTTAAGCGCCAAGAATCGGGTCTTGTCGATCGGTATAGCCACCGACCGGTGTAAATTGATTGTGCTGGGTCTAGATGAATTGACCCCAGAAGCACAGGCACAAATTCACGAAGAAGTAAACGCCTATCTCGGCAAGATGGGAGATGAATGGTCTTTTAGATACATGAAGTTCGAGTCCGAGTACGATATGCTGTACACTTTTTTCAAGGACGTCGGAGCTAAAATGTCTCTGATCACCGGCTGGAACTGGTTTGGTTACGACTGGCCTTATTTGCTCAATCGGGCCAAAAAACTGGGCATCGACCCTAAGATCATGTCTCCCTCTAAATATCTCATCGGTCAGCACCAAATCCCGGTTCACGTGCAGATGGTCGACTATCTGGAGATCTACAAAAAATGGGATAGAGTCATCAAAATCAAAGAAAGTAATCGACTGGATTATGTGGCTGAAAAGGCAACAGGCCTGAAGAAGATTCACTACGATGGTTCTCTCCGAACCTTATACCAATCAGATTTTAAAAAGTTTATTCTGTACAACGCTATTGACTGTGCCCTGGTCCATTACATTGATAAAAAATTGGGCACTCTCCTGACCTATTTTAAGATCGCCTGTCTCAACGGGGTCGAGATCGGCAGGGCTTTGTCTCCTGTCTGGTCGACGGAAGTCATTATGCTCCGAAAATTCTTGGCCAGGAAACAAGTTTTTGTAAATCTCCGCAAAGAAGAAAACCACATCAAATTCACGGGTGGCTATGTCAAAGAACCCATTCAGGGTCTGCACGAATGGGTCGCCTGTTATGACTTTGCCTCCCTGTATCCAAACACGATAGTCCAGTGGGGTTTGTCCCCTGAGGTCTTTAAGGGTAAGAACCTATCGCACTTCCAGGACTCCTGGACCAAAACCTCTTCGGGCTCTTTCTTTGGAGGTGACGACGAGGAACCTATTCTGAAATCGATCATTAAAGATCTCTATGCCCAGAGGAGATCCACCAAAGATAAAATGTTGCAATTGCAGATAGAAATTGACAAAATAGAGAAACAATTAAAAAACTTAACGTAGAAAATTTCAGACCGCAGGGGACTATTTAGATATATAGTCTACTCATTCAAACAGACCTAAAAAACTTTTAAATAATGACAAACTCCAATTTTCAAACTTGTGCCCATTTAGAGATCAACAACAATTATCAGGAATTAAGAGACCAGGGAGAAGACGCTCTAGCTCTAATTTTTAACCTCCAAAAATCAATTCAAGAAGAAGTCTACGGGTACAATTTTGAGGAGATTCAATCTTCGATCAAGAAGTTAAAAGAGTTTATCGACTGGAATGAAGAAGCCATTAGAGACGAGGATCGAGAATTACAAAACGCCTTGACTGGAATTCACACCTACCCAGCCTGCTGGAAACCCTGGAAGTCCAAACACGCGGAAGCAATGTCCAGATCTCTGGCTGATCTGACCGAAGATGAACTCAAAGAATTGAGGTACGAATGGATAGATAAACTCCATTTTATGATGAATGAGGCTATTGCCTTGGGTTTAACCCCAGAATCCATCACCAATTATTACGTGGCCAAGAACAGACACAATATCGAGAGGCAGGCCAATAATTATTAAAAAAAAACAACCACCTACTTCACTCTAGGGAGATCTATCTGTGGAGAAAACCAAAAAAAATAACCACCATGCACAATTCAGAAGAAATTCTTCCCAGCGAAAGTCACTTCGTCATTAAGAGAAGTGGGGACAAAGTTCCTTTCGAAACCCAGAAAATAGAACAGGCGGTCATCAAGGCGATGCGGAGCGTTAATACGGTGGATCCTGAAATGGCGGCCAGAATTGCAAGATTGACCAAAAAAAGCCTCTTTCGGGGTGACAAGAACAGGGTTCCTCACGTAGACGAGGTTCATGATATGGTGGAGAACAAACTGATGGACAACAATCTGAATGAGGTTGCCAAGGAGTACATCATCTACAGGGCAAAGCACCAGCCAAATCTTTTCTCAAAACGCATCAATCTTAAACCCTACGAGTACCCAGAGTTAGTGGAATACGTAGATGCGATCAGGCATTCCTACTGGGTTCACACGGAATTCAATTTCACTTCGGATATTCAGGATTTTAAAGTCTACCTGTCAGAACCAGAGAGATCGGCCGTGCAGAGGGCGATGCTGGCCATTTCCCAGATCGAGATTGCAGTTAAAACTTTTTGGGGTGATCTGTACAAGAGAATGCCAAAACCGGAGATTGGGAGTGTCGGTGCAACCTTTGCCGAATCTGAGGTGAGACACGCCGATGCCTATTCCAATCTCATTCAGGTTCTTGGCTTAAACTCCGAATTTGAGAATTTGCTCGAAGTACCCGCCATCAGAAGAAGGATTAAATATTTGGAGAAATCTATCTCAAATTCAAAATCTGTCGACAATAGAGACTATTTTGAATCGATTGTCCTTTTTTCGATGTTTGTTGAAAATGTCTCCCTCTTCTCCCAGTTTCTGGTTATTCTTTCTTTTAATAAACACAAGAACATGTTGAAAGGAATTAGCAATGCCGTAGAGGCAACCTCGAAAGAAGAAAACATCCACGCAGAATTTGGTTTTGATCTGGTGAATCTGATTAAAAAAGAGAATCCTTCCTGGTGGACTCAGGACCTGGTTGAGGATCTCATCGATGCCACCTTTGAAGCCTATGAGGCAGAGCTTGAAATTGTAGAATGGATCTTCGAAGCAGGAGATCTCGATTTTTTAAGCGCAGTCGAAACTGTTGAGTTTATCAAACATCGGTTCAATCTTTCTCTGAACGCCATAGGCATCCAAAATATCTTCGAGGTCAAAGAGAATTTGCTAGAAAAAACAGAGTGGCTAAATGATGAAATTTTGACCACTAAGCACACCGACTTCTTCAATAAAAGATCCATTAATTACAGCAAAAAATCTAAATCAATTACCGTTAACGACTTATTCTAAAAAAAATAATTATTTATGACAGGGGACAGAAAACCTTTCGACTGGATCAATTGGGAATCCATGACTTTTCTCAAGAGGGGCTATTTAGCCGATCATGAAGATCCGGAGGTCCGGGTAAAAGTTATTGCCGATCATGCAGAAAAATTGCTGGGCATGCCTGGATTTGCCGACAAATTCTTTGATTATATGGGCAGAGGCTGGTACTCCCTCTCCTCTCCAGTTTGGGCTAATTTTGGAAAAAAAAGGGGTCTCCCTGTTTCTTGCTTTGGTTCTCATCTGATGGACAATATCGAGTCTATCCTGTATACCCAAGGAGAAGTAGGTGAAATGAGCAAGATGGGAGGAGGAACTTCAGGTTATTTTGGCAACATCAGAGGTCGAGGAGCCACGGTCAGTGATAACGGCCACGCCCCAGGGGCAGTCCACTTCATGAACCTTTTTCAGAGTGTGGTAGACAACATCTCTCAGGGCTCGACAAGAAGAGGCAGATTTTCACCCTATCTGCCCATCGACCATCCGGACATTCTGGAGTTTTTAGACATCGGAACCGAGGGCTTTCCCATTCAGGATTTGACCCACGCCGTGACGGTCTCTGACGACTTCATGACCAAGATGACCTTGGGGGATCAGGAAAAAAGAGCGGTGTGGGCTAAAGTCATTCAGAGAAGAGGGGAGATAGGTTATCCCTACATCATGTTTAGCGATACCATGAACTCCAAGTCACCGGATGTTTATCGGGATAAAGGTCTTAAAATTTCCAATTCCAATCTTTGTTCTGAGATTGCCTTGCACAATTCTGATGACGAATCTTTTGTTTGTGTTCTGTCCTCGATGAATTTACTTCACTACGATGAATGGAAAGGCACAGATGCGGTTCAAACCATGGTCTATTTCTTGGATGCAGTGGTGACGGAATTTCTGACCAAAATAGATAATCTGAGGCAGGACGGCACAGTGGAAGGACAAAGAGCATTCTTTTATTTGTCTAGAGCCTACAATTTTGCCAAAAGACAGAGAGCCCTGGGTCTAGGTGTATTGGGCTGGCATTCCTTGCTTCAATCCAAATCTCTGCCCTTTGACTGCAAAGAGAGTGCCCGGTTGAACGTGGAGGTTTTCAAATACATCAAAGATGAATCCTATGCTGCTTCCAGCCAGCTGGCCACCCTCTTCGGAGAGCCCGAAATGCTCGTTGGATACGGTCGGAGAAATGTGACTTTGAATGCCATTGCTCCCACCACATCTTCCGCCTTTATTCTGGGTCAGGTTTCTCAGTCCATCGAACCAATTTGGTCCAATTGTTTTGTTAAGGATGTCGCCAAGATCAAAGTCTCAATCAAGAATCCTGTTTTGAGAAAATTGCTCGTTGAACTGGATAAAGACACCAAATACATCTGGGACAGCATTAAAAAGCACGATGGATCCGTCCAGCATTTTGATTGGTTGACCGACCACCAGAAAGAAGTGTTCAGAACTTTCTCCGAGATCAACCAGGCGGCTATTATCAACCAGGCGGCGGTGAGACAGGATTACATCGATCAGGCTCAATCTCTCAATCTGATGATTTCCCCTGAAATGCCAACCAAAGACGTGAACAGACTTCTGATCGATGCCTGGAAGCTCGGGGTTAAAACTCTGTACTACCAGCATTCTATGAACTCTGCCCAGGCTTTTTCCAGAAAAAAATTGAATTTAAACGACCTCCAATGTGTTGCCTGTGAATCTTAAGGGGTTGTGATTGGATATATATCATTAGACACGGGGAGGAATT
>Ga0194121_10003816_pt1 | contig 22434 bp, 23 predicted proteins | sample TA2MahCa50mmetaG_FD_148609 | JGI IMG/M metagenome (GOLD analysis project Ga0194121, IMG submission 148609) | Freshwater microbial communities from Lake Tanganyika, Tanzania - TA2015020 Mahale Deep Cast 50m | ecosystem: Environmental > Aquatic > Freshwater > Lake | place: Tanzania: Lake...
AGATTAATGATTACTTTAAAGAATGGGAGCATCACGCTTTAAGCGGATTAGATCGTCAGTTTGCAGATGAACGTGGACAACTTGACGAAGGTTGGAAAACGTTTAAAACTGACTTTTGGGGTATAGGATTTGTTGCAGCTCCTATGGGTGCGATTGCTGGTTTGGCTGTTGGTGGAAAAGCTTTGGATACCGCTTTCTCTGTTTTAAACACTGTAAGTGGTGGCAGAGCAGGAAGAGTATATGATTTGATTAGCGGTGAAAGAGCAAGAGGCGACATCTTCGAAGCTGCAACAAATCAACCAAAGTTCAAAGATCTTCCACAAGATCAAAAGAAAAAAGTTCTTGACGAGCTTATGGAGAATCCAGAAGTTGTTAAAGCGGTTGATAGCTGGAGCACAGAAAACTTACCAAAGGTGCTTGGCAGCGTTGTACACGATATGAATGAAGCAATATCAACAGGTCAAGCTGGACCTGTTTCTGCTCAAGAAATCGCAAGTTATAAAGCAATGGCTCCAGAGCTTGTACCAAAACTGTTTGAAGAAATGAAAGGCAAAAATGAGAAGTTCGATATCAAGCCGTCACCAGCTGCTTTGGAAGCAGCTAAAAAAGTTGTTGAAGCAGATATCAAACGTATGCCTGATTTGCCTGTTGGTCAACCACAAGCTCCTGCCCAACCAGTAGCTCAACAACCACAAGCTCCTGCCCAACCAGTAGCTCAACAACCACAAGCAACTCAATCAGTTGCTGCTGGGGTACAAACCCCACAACCTAAACAATAAAGTTATACAAAAAACTCTAGTACTAAATATGATATGCTTATCCACAAGGATAGGCACATACATGGGAAGAAAACAACAAATTGAACCGGATGAAATGCCGGAAAATCTTTCTGAACTCAAGCCTATTGTAAATGAGTTTGTTGACAGAATGCGTACTTTAGAAAACGAAGAAGCTACTTTGCGTGAAGCAAAGAAAGAACTAGTTGAAGAGTACGCAACAAAGCTTGATACCAAAACTCTTAAACTAGCTTTGCGTTTGGTTGATCTCAAAAAGAAAGTGCAACACAAGCACTACTTTGACCTATTCCTTCAGATATTAGAAAGAGATGAGTCATGACTGTTAAACAAAATCGCAAGTTAGATTTTATTCCCGAGATTCTTTACGAAGCTCCAAACTATCCCGGTGAAAAAGTATCACCTATTCCTTATATGGTTATTCCCAAAAACAAGGATATGCCTGTGGGATTGTTTTTAATGCGTTATTCACAAACAGGTGAATATGAAGTTGGTGATTCTGGGAAACCAGAAGAAATCATGGATGGACCACACCCTCATATGTTTGTTGACTTTAAACATTTAGAAGCAGTACTCCACGAATCATTTCCAAACCTACACATGGGAGATGCTGTTGATAAGATTCGTATAGGTTTAGGTCTTAAACCTCTTGCCAAAGCTCGCAAGGATGGCAATGATCTTCTTGATAGAGTTGTTGCCAAAGCAAACGATATTGCAGCAACAGCTTTTGACAAACAACAAGAACGTAAAACACAATACGAAGATAAGCTTAAGAAAGATATGAAAGAGGATCAAACGCAATGAGATTTCATGCAAGTGTTATCGAAGACATTATTTTGAACTGCCGCAACTTTGGTGGTCATGCAAGTGAACGTAAGCTTCGTGACGTTCTATCTCAAAAACGTTATGCGATTTATGCTGGAGATAGAAGAGACATGGTTTTGGTTGATGCTGAACGTTATATGAAAGAAGCACTCCAGCGTGGGTCGTCAACCAACCAAATTGTTCCAATGTCATTGCATCCAAAAGCTTTCGAAAAGATTATGTACTTTTTTGATTTGTATTCTGGATATGATACCGAACAAAAGTTTCGCAGCACTATTTCTGCCTTAGAGTTTACACCATACGAACGTAAGCTTGGTGATGGTAAAGGCGACACTATTCTTGTTTTGACAGAAGATTACGCTAAAGCATTACAAGGATCACCATGAGCTTTGCTATTGGACAAGTGATATATGTTCTTAGCGACAAAACTCAAACAGTTTTGCCGGGTATCGTACAGGAAGAGATTCATCACCGATCCATTGATGGAGAAAAAGTTTCATATCGTGTTGCTATCGGACCACAAGGCAAACAACGTGTTGTAGACCTTGCAACTGTTGACGGCGAAGTATATGGAGACATAAACGAAGTAAGAAACGTTTTAATCTCTAGACTAACAGCTTTTGTTGATGATCTTTGCAACACAACAAATGAACGTGTTAATCAATGGTACCATAACTCTCAAAGAGCACCAACAGCAATAACAAACAATGGTAAACTTGATCCGGCAGCATTGATGAACGAAGTTGCAGCATCAGCACCGCAAGTAAATGGATATACAAAACCAATAATCAACAGTTTGAATGGTTTGAGAAATGCATTAGCTGACCCAGAACTAAACACTCGTGAATTTATTGATTCCGATGGAACAATCCGCAAGATTTCTATAAACATTCCACAGTAACAAAAGCATATGACAAAACCTATCGAGCAAGAACTAGTTCAAGAAGTTACTTTTGGCCAAGAAGTACACAGACAACTTCTAGAAGGTGCTGAGATCCTTTATAAAGCTGTTAAGTCAACAATGGGACCAAGTGGTCACAACGTTATTATCGACAACGGTAAAACAGCTCCGTTGATTACCAAAGATGGTGTAACTGTTGCCAAGAGTATCAATTTGCGTTCAAAGCTTCCAAACTTAGGAGCAGATCTAATAAAAGAAATTGCTAGCAAGACCAATGAACAAGCTGGGGATGGTACAACCACTGCAACTGTTCTTGGATACTCGATGCTATATCAAGGCATTAAGATGACTGCAACAGGTCGTTCTGCTATTGAAATTAAACGTGGAATGGAATGGGCAACAGAACGAGTTATTGGTTGGGTTAAAGAACACGCTATCCCAGTTCGTAACGATGAAGACATTATCAATGTTGGAACTATCTCTGCTAACGGCGATAGATATATTGGTGAACTTCTATGCAACGCTATCTCTAAGGTTGGTCAAGACGGTATTATTACTATTGAACCAGCCAAGAGTGTTAAAACAACTCTAGATGTTGTTGAAGGTATGCAGTTTGATAGTGGTTTTGTAAGTCCATACTTCGTTACAAACCAAGAAAAACTTACAGCAGAACTTAATGATCCTTACATTCTTATAACCAACAAAAAAATCACTTCTCTACAAGAGATTCTTCCAGTTCTTGAGCTAACAGCAAACGCTAACAAACCTCTTCTTATTGTTGCCGATGAAATCGAAGGCGAAGCCCTTCACACACTTCTTGTCAACAAAATGAAAGGTGTTCTCTTCTCCTGTGCAGTCAAAGCTCCAAGCTACGGAGAAAACCGTACAGATATTCTTTCAGATATTGCTCTTGTTACAGGTGGCAAAGTCTTTGATGCAAGTTCAGAAAAAGCAATCAAAAGTGCAATTCTTTCTGATCTAGGTCAATGCAAACGTGCAATCATTACCAAGGGTTCAACGACTCTTGTAGGTGATGATGCTGGCTCACGCAAAGAACTTATCTCTGAACGTGTTGAACAACTACGTGCTCTTCTTTCAGCTAATATTGGTCTTGATGATCTCAAGCGTGAGAACACAAAGAAGCGTCTTGCCAAGCTAGCTGGTGGTATTGCTGTTATCAAAGTTGGTGGCAGCACAGAAATCGAAATCTTTGAAAAGAAAGACCGTGTTGAGGATGCTTTAAACGCCACCGTAGCGGCTGTTCAAGAAGGAATCCTTCCCGGTGGTGGTACAGCTCTTTTCTACGCCTCAGAATGGCTGCAAAAAGAAATGGCGAGTAATCTTTATAATATGTCAGATGATGAGCTTGCAGGTGCAAGAGTTATTTACGAAGCTTGCCGTCAACCTTTGAGAGTTATTGTTGAGAACACAGGTAAGAGTGCCGACGTTGTTATGAACCAGCTACGCACATATGATAGCGGCAAACTTGTAAGTCTTCTTCATGACATTGCTGGAGATACAAACCGCCCAGAAGAAGTTGTTGAAAAGAAAGCTGAAACTTTGTTGAACAAGCGGTTACGTCAAGGATATGATGCAAGTCGTCATGTGTATTGTGATTTGATTGAGCAAGGTATTATCGATCCACACAAAGTAGAACGTTATGCAATCGAACATGCATGTTCAGTTGTTGGGTTGCTACTTACAACAAACTGTGTTGTTGTTATTAACAACGAAGGATAAAAGACAATGGCTGTAGGAGATTTTGTAAGAGTTGGGCATGGTAGCACTGTGCATGGTATCTCACCAGACAATGTTCCTGTATACGAACTAGAAAAAGATGGTTACGGAGAAATCCGTTGTGATATTAACGGTTGTGCCTTTCCAAGACCTATTGGTGGAGTTAAAGGTAACTCCCTTGCAAAGATAATTGGTGAACCAATCAAAGTTCAACGCTCATATGTTGAACGTATGAATGAAAGCACTAAAAGCTTTGGTGGTGCTGACTTCGTTATGCTTTTTCCTGTATATTTTGAACACTATCAAAAACAAGCATTCATTCAACAAAATCATATGCATTTAACTCATGGACAACTCACCTAGCAAAAACTGTTTGCTTTGCAAATATGCACCAGTTGTTTTATTCATCGCTTTGGATACCATTATATCTTTTGGTGGTGCAGTAAATGAAACAGCTTGGATATTGTTGCAACTACTCTTGGGCAGCTTCTATGTTAAAAGTGCCGTGCTAGAAGAAGCAAAACAAACCGAGTTAACAACCAAACAAATAAAGGTAAGTACAATATTGTTATGTCTTATGTCAGGAATATTCTTAAGACACGTTATATTGTCTTATATGTTGTCTTGATCTCTTCTATTGGTTATCTTCCACTACCATGCTACCTTTAATAACAGAACAAGAAAAAGCCTCATACACTCTTAAGTTACAGCTACAAAAAGCTACCGAAGAGCTTTTAGCCGAAGTTTATGAAGCTGGTTATACAGGTTATGTGGATATATGGCCTGTGATTAAGTCCAACAAAAAACAAATCATTCTAGAAGTTGAAAGCAAAAAGGTTTTGCTTGCTGTTTCTCCTATGAGTCACAACGAAGCTATGAGATATCATGTGCAGCAAGGTAAAGGCTGCAAGAGAATCAAATAAACTTTAAAAGTTTGTGAAAAACCTTGGCTAAGACTAAATTTTCTGTGACTAGTTTTGCTAAAGTTTTTTTGGCAGCTTGACTGATCAATTTGACAGTATCTTTTGCCAGAACAAGCAAAACTTCTCTTGGAGTGTTTTCGTTTTTTGCAACACCTCTACGAACAACGTCGTTTTTATCTTTTGCTAAATCAAGCAAAGCTTCTCTTGGAGTGTTTGGATTTTTTGCAACATCATAACGAACACCGTCTTTTTTATCTTTTGCTAGAACAAGCAAAACTTCTCTTGGAGTGTTTGGATTTTGTGCAACATAACTACGAATATTTTCATCTCTATCTTTTGCTAAATCAAGCAAAGCTTCCGGTGGAGTGTTTGGATTTTCTGCAACATAACTACGAATATTTTCATCTTGATCTTTTGACAAAATAAGCAAAACTTCTCTTGGAGTGTTTCGATTTCTTGCAACATAATAACGAATGTCTGGATCTTTATCTTTTGCTAAAACAAGTACAACATCAGGGGAAGGTTTGTACTTAAAAGCTGATTCAATAAAGTTTTTCCTTAATTCTCTTCCGTTTTCATCATCTGCAAAACTATCAAGTTTTGCTTGAAAAGCCGTTGGGTTTTGAACAAGCTTGCGAAACTCTTCTTTCGCAGGATGCTCGCCTTGCAAACTTGCAGATTTTTGTTTCATAATTGAAAGAAACTTATCTGCCAATTCTGCTCCAAGAACTTCCTTAAATTTTTTTTGCGTTAAATTATCATTGTTTGCATTTACGCTAACACCACCGCTACCTTGATCGAAAAGAGGTTTATTATCAACAAAACCAACACTCATTTTTGCAAATGGATCTTTTTCTGCATTTACACCCTTTTTAACAACGTAAAACAATATAATGCTTCTATCTGGTTGAGCAACATATTGAAGAAACATATTTGAAGAATCTGGCCTTGAGGTACACCACGTTGTATCTCTTCTTCCTCCGGTTTTACCTATTTCGCAGCTTGCTTCTGTGGTATGTGGCATATACAAAACCCAACCATCTTGTTCTGCAAGCTTTCCATATTTCACATCAGAAACAGCCATTTCATCGGAAGAAACTTTTTGATTAAGAGTTTTGTTTAATTCTTCAATTGATTGCAAATTTTCAAGAAAGTTTGGATCAAATTTATCTTTGTTCTTAAAAAGAGAAAGCAATGGAGGAATGTAATCTTCACTAACTTGTTGGAAATTTAGTTCTGGTTTTTGTTTGAGTTGTTTGGTAAGCCATTGAACATATGAGGCTTTTAGGTTCTTGTTTTTTGCTAAATCAACAGATTTGTAAAACGTTTCAAGCTGATCAAAAGAAAGCTTAGTTAAATTTTTTGCTGTTGGATGAACAAGAGCGTTATATTTTCCTGTTAAATCGGAGAAATACTTTTCTGCTTGAGATAATTGTTCGCTTGATAGGTTTGTGTTTTTGTTTTTCCAAACATCGATTGGAGCTTCTGTTAGAAGGATTGATTTAATGATTGATTTGAGAAGAAGTTGTTTTTGATTCATGAATGTAAATATTTGGAAAAATTTAAAACTTATGTATGATCGGTGTAATGCATACACAAGGACAAGCTATAACCTTTCTAGAACGCTGTTTTGGCCCAGCAAAACTTACCAACGCTGGATTAAATGCCAACGTTTGTTGTCCTATTTGCGGTGACACAGACAAAAAGAAGCTTGCTATCCGTACAGACAGTTGGCTTTGTCATTGCTGGAAATGTAACTACAAAGCAAAAACAATATATGGTCTTCTAAGGCGTTATAAGCCCGCACAAGCCGAGGAGTTTATTACTCAGTTCGATGGTGCATCACTTGTATCCGATGACGAAGAAAAGGCATTTAAAAAGGAACTAGAAGTACTTCAACTGCCCACAGGGTTTCAGCTGCTAGCTGAATGGCTAGACAACGAAGATTCCCCAGCACACATTCGTCAAGCAACCAAATATCTAGAACAACGTGGATTAACAGAACGTGATTTTTGGTATTTCAAGTTTGGTGTAACTGAGTTAGACAAGTCATATAAGAATCGTGTTATTGTTCCTTCTCATGATGTAGAAGGTAACTTAAACTTCTTTACCGCAAGAGCTTACAAAAGCTACATCAAACCAAAGTATTTTAACCCAAGGTTTCGTAGAGAAACCGTTGTGTTTAATGAGTTGAATATAGATTGGGATGATGAACTAACAATCGTTGAAGGTCCGTTTGATATGGTTAAAGTCAACGACAACGCTACTTGTTTGCTGGGTAAAGAGCTAACAAAGCAATGTGCTTTATTTCAAGCTATTGTTACGCACAACACTCCTGTATTGCTTTGCTTGGACAATGATGCTTTGAGAGCAACGTTGGATACAGCCAAGTTGCTTTATGAGTATAACATAGATGTGAGAATATTGGAGTTGCCGGAAGAAATAAAAGACCCCGGTGAAATATCCAAAACCAAGTTTATAGAGTTATGTGAAACAAACACTGTAGAGTTTGATGAAATGTATTACTTGAGAAACATTATCAAGTAGGATATCCTGCAACTGGAGAATATAGAATATGCCTAAGCTAGCGTTTTTCTCGGATGTACACTGGAGAGGTATCACCAGACACGAAGAATATACAAAGGCTTTTACTGAAGTTTTTCGTCAACTGCGAGAAGAAGTAAAGCCTGATTATATCCTTTGTGGAGGTGATATTTTCCACACTAAAACTCAAAATATCACACCAGAGGTAATCGACAAGATTACATGGATGTTTAATGAGCTTGCTGTTATTGCTCCTGTGTATTCTATTCTTGGAAACCATGACGGCAACCTAACCAACGATAACCGTCAAGATACCATCTCTCCTATTATTGCTGCTATCAACAGCCCAAGACTCAATCTCTTTAAGAAGAGCGGCAACTGTATCATTCCCGGTACAAACGTCAACCTATGCGTGTTGTCGTGCTTTGATGAAAATGGTTGGAAAAACGTTCAAACCGATCAAGACCTCATCAACATTGCTATGTTTCATGGCTCTGTAAGAGGTTGTGCAACAGATAGCGATTGGGTTATGACTCATGGAGAAGCTGAAATCTCCATGTTCGAACGTTTCGACTTTGCCCTGCTGGGCGACATTCATAAAGAGCAGTTTCTAGGATATCGTTCACATGATGGTATCACAAGAGACATGAAGCCTTGGATTGGATATCCCGGCTCTCTAATCCAGCAGAACTATGGAGAAGATATTGTCAAAGGTTATCATGTTTGGGATATTCGTTCTGCTGATGATTGGGATGTAACCTTTCAACAAGTAGCAAACGATTATCAGTTTATTACAGTTAACTGGAAAGGCGATGTAGCTTCTACTGTATCAGAAGCTCTAAAGGTTGCAGGTAAAACCTTGAAACATAAGCGTGTTCGTATTGCTTCCGATCAAACAGTGTTTCATCTGCAAATGAAAGAACTGTATGATGAACTAAAGAACAAGCACAAAGCTTCAGAGGTTGTGTTTAAGGCTGGGAAAGATAAGAACATCAGTGAGAGTGGCTCAGATGAAGACACTCATCAAAAAGCTTTGAGCCTCAGAAACTCTCCAGAGCTTCTCTGTGAGCTATATGATTCCTTTATTGAAAAGGATTACAAGATCGAGCTAACAGACACACAAAAGAATGAAGCAAAAGCTTACATTCGAAGCTCTTTGGATAAGGTACGCAAGTCAGAAGACGACGTTGCTAGAGATGTTGTGTGGTCAATCAAGAACATGGAGTTTTCTAACCTTTATCGGTATGGAGAAAACAACAGCATTGACTTTTCTAGTCTCAACGGGATTACAGGAATCTTTGGACCAAACAAAGTAGGTAAAAGCTCTATTGTAGGTTCTCTTATGTTTGGGTTGTTTAACACCACAGACCGTGGGCCTGTTAAGAGTGCTTACATCATTAACAAGAACAAGCGTGAAGGTTATGCCCGTGTAACACTAAACGTTTCTGGAATTGATTATGTTGTTGAACGTTCGGTTGCCAAAGCATCAAAGCGTGGTGGTAGGGTAGTCAAAATTACTGGTTTGCAAAGCCCAATTATTGCTCTTACATATGACGATGAGAAGGCTGCAACAAAGCTTTGTTTGTCTCGGCTGGAGAGTGATGGAACAGAAGTAGAGCTTGTGTCTGAAAACAGCGAATCCAGAACTGACACAGATAAAGTTGTTCGTAAGCTTATTGGTACATCACAAGACTTTTTGCTTACTGCCTTTTCCAACCAAGGTGGTATGAATCGTTTTATTGATGAAGGTGCAACACAGCGCAAAGCTATTCTCAATCGTTTTCTTGATCTTGATATCTTTGAGAAGCTATACAAGATGGGTAATGAAGAACTGCAACGCTACAACACTCTTAGCAGCAAGTTTCGTAATGTCAACTGGAACGAAGCAAAGAGCGCATGTCAAGCATTGATTGATTCTTGCAACCAAGATATTCTTCTTGCTAAAGAAGAACTAGAGGAAAAGCAATCAAAGCGTGAAAAGCTTCGTGGTTGGTTGCAGCAGCATGGTGCAGACAAGCAAGCTGATTTGCGACGCAAGATTGCACAAGCTTCTGATAAGAGCGAGCGTATTCAAGGCAAGATTGATATGCGTCAAGTAGAACTTGACGGTCACAACAATACTTGCAACACTTTGCGTGATCATATTGCTGCAACCAAAAACCAAATGACACAAGTTCAACTTGTTGTTCTGGAAAAAAAAGCTTCAAAGCTTGAAAAGCTATCACAAGATTATTTCCATCTTAAGATCGATCTTTCGGCAGAACAACAAAAGCTAGCTACCCAAGTTAAAAGCATTAAGAAGCTTGATGTAGTTCCTTGTGGTGACAGCTTCCCAAGTTGTCACTACATCAAAGATAGTCATGCCGACAAAGCTTCACATGAAGCACAAAAGAAAATTGTTGAAGATATTCTTTCAACATATGAGGGAATGAAAAAAGACTTTGAAGCTCTGCAACAAGAAAAGATCGAAGAACAAATCAAAGCATATCAACGCTGGGAAAAAGAGATTGAAACCAGCGAGCAAAAGCTTGCGTTCTCTGAAACTTTGCTTAAGGGTTGTGTTGACACCATCACCTCCCTCCAGCAAGAATTTGAAACAGTTAAAGCTGAACATGAAGCTCTTGTAGAAGAACTTAACAAACAAGAAGATCTTAGTGCAAGTATCGAAGAAGAGCGTGTTGTGTCTGTAGCTATTCGTGATATCGAAACCAAACTGCAAGGTCTGTATGTTAAGCTTGGAGGTTATAACAACAAGATTGAACAGCTAGACAAAGAAGCAACGGAAGCAGTAAAGATTGTTGAAGAGCAAAAAGTATATGACTCTATCACTCAAGCATTCTCTAAGAATGGCATTCCAGCTTATGTTCTAAAGAACAAACTTCCAGAGATTAACGCAGAGCTTAACAACATTCTTGCTGGAATTGTTTCCTTCCGTATCTTTCTAGAAACAGAAGTTGGCAGCAACACTCTTGATGTATTTATTGAAGACAAGGACTCTAGAAGGGTTATAGAGCTTGCTAGCGGTATGGAGAAGATGATTGCCTCACTTGCTATTCGTGTGGCTCTAATAAGCCTCTCAAGCCTTCCCAAGCCCGATATCTTTATTACGGATGAAGGCTTTGGCTCTCTTGACTCTTCAAACTGTGCAAAGGTTATTGAGTTGCTTCAAACAATCAAAAATCGTTTCAAGAGTATTTTGATTATCTCTCACGTTGAAGAAATCAAAGAAGCTGCAAACAACATTATAACGATATACGACAATGGTACAGAAAGCAGTGTTAACTGTTAAGCTTGACGAAAAAAGTTTTTAACCATCTCTAGACCTGACCGAACTTTTTCCCTATCACTTTCTGCTCTTGCAGTTGCTTCTGGCGTTGAAGCCTTCTCTCTTTTGGCAGAAGCTATATCTTTTTCTGCTTTTTCTTGATAAACTTCCATGAATTTTGTCAAGAAATCGTTGGCAGAAGAAAATTGTGCCAAAGCTCCTTTGCCGTAAAGTTTGTTTGCAGCAAAACTTGCAGCCAAACCCTTTACAGCTTTAACCAAAGTTTCAACTTTGATGTTGTCAACGTTAACACCCGGATTCTGCGAAAGAAGTCTGTCAACCTTGGCTGTGCTTGGGTCTTTGCCCGTAATCAAAGAATATTCATGGTCAAAAATATCTTTAACAAACAATTCTGGGTCTGTTGTAACTGTAACAATAGAAAAATCTCTGCGTGTTGTTGAATAAGGCTTTCTTGTTTTATCTTTAATACCAAGTTTATACTGAGCCCCAGCATGTTGAATACTCATATCAAGCAGAGAACCAAGAGTAGAAAACATATTGCCCATCAGCAATCCTTTAACTCCTCTCTCTGGAGTTGCACGATATCTGCCCCAACGCTCTACAGACTCTTGATGAATAATCATATCTACTTGAACCCATTTATCATCTCCGATTCCAAGAATGGGGTGTGCTCCCTTAGAATCTGAATGAACAAAATCAAGATTAGATTCAGAGATATAGTCTTCTAACAGTTTTATCCAGTATCCTTGAATTTGACTTAGTGTTAAATCTTTATGTTCTGGTAAATCTGGCACAACAAGTTGCAAGTCAATATCACCATAAATTTTGTCTTCTGGATCTACTTTGTGATATGCAGAACTTCCAAGAGGAGTTCCTATTCTTGTTGCTGGTAGATTCTTTCTCTTAAGAAACTTGTTGAATCCTTGTATTAATTTCTCACTTACTGCTAAAGCTTTTTTAACAGTTGATGGATTGATAACAGTTGATTGAGTTGCTACTGTATCCCAACCACCTTCAATCAATCTGTTAACAATAGCTTCCTTCAGAATAAGTTTAAGATAATAAGCATTACTCATGTTATCGACCAAATCAGCTTTTATTTTTTTTCATGCTGCGAAGCTTGGCAAAATCATCTTTATCTAGCTCACCAAAAGGAGGTGCAACATCAAGTTCATCCTGATCGCCTGTCAGTTCCTCCTTATAGTTTCACGGACAAAACTCTTAAGTTGGTTGGTTTGTTTGTTTGCTAAAAGACCTTTTAAGTTGTCCATGTTATATGGATCTGATACATCCATTCCTAATTTACGCATGTCTTCAATCATGGCATACACTTGTTTTGGATTTGTATAGTCTACACCTAGTTTATCCATCAATGTTGTTTTTGGTGCATCTTTAGGATCAGAAGCATTTAATTGATGGGGCTCCCCATACATTTCTTTAATTGAATGTTTGACACTTTCACGAATAAGACTCTTAAGTTGTTTTACAGAAATACGCATACCTAACCCATTTCCTCTTTGGCGAATACAAAGTTAAATAGATTTAGATTGGAAAAATTCGTTAGTATTCTTTGTATGTAGCCAATAAGAGCTACGGTTCCTTAACCTCTCAAAACACGAGGATATATCACATGGCAAAGTCAGTTCGCTCTGTTCGACTATCAGAATCAGATCGTTTTCTTCTTGAAACACTTGGTAAATTTTGTATTCATGCTCGGCACTCAAGCTGGGATAATCTCACACATTCGAATGATGTAGAAGCTGTAGGACTTCTAAAGGAAATGAGTTCTATGCTTACAACACTAGAGCATCGATCTCTAATGGAAGGTTGGGGTGATGTTCGAATCCTCAATGATGAATCTACGCTCAATCGAGCTGTAGAAACTATCACACAAAGACTTCTAGAACGAGCAGAATCATTCTGATCACACTAGTTATCTGATACATAATGTGAAGCGTAAAACCTTCCCAGGTTCGGGCTCATAGCTCAGTTGGAAGACTCTCTCATACTGAGCCATTGGGGGGATTAGTTTATTCAGGAAAACACTTGCCTTGCACGCAGGAATGAACGGAGCGTAGCCGTTATCCTCCACCAAAATAATCACTCTAGCTTAACTTTCAAAGCTCATCGTTGTTAGATGAAAGATAAAGGTGAAAATCCTTTGAGTGATATGCCCGTTTAGCTCAGTTAGCAGAGCACGATACTTGTAATATCGATGTCACCCGTGCAAATCGGGTAATGGGCTCCAGAACAATAAAGGCATCAAGGTAAATCCTTTGGTGCCTTTATAAATTTTCTGGTTGGTTATTAATTCAGAATCCTCGTCTATCTTTATTCTTAAAGACTTCGGAACCCTTAAAACCCATCATATCTCTATCGCTAGATAGTTCCATCTCCAAGGTATTAACTTCATCTGAACTTAAAGATTTACCTTGTCTAAGTTTTTCCATAATTTCTTCGACAGTTGTTTCGTGGCCACTTTCACGATCATTGCTAAAATAATCATTATAATCTAAATCTCTCATTGATTCTTTGATGAGTTGCTTGAGTTGCTTTACTGTAATTTTCAATATCTCCTTGTGGATCTAATATCCAATAACAATATATATACCCCCCCCCAACACAACTCCTCAGAAAAATCCAGCGTTTATAAGGGTGTGAGCGGCAAAAAGAAGTTTTATTTTGAGAACACTATATATATGTAGCCGATTTGGCTTTCGATTTTAAAAAGCGTTTGATACACTAGAAATCGATAATCAAAGGAAAAGAATCATGATTTCACCATTAGAAGCAGTTACTGCTATCCTTGCTTTGTTTCCCTATATGTCAGGAAACAACCGACAATGTATTATGGAACACAGAACACAAATTGAGAGTGTACTTGTTGAAGCTCAAAGACAATATCCAGAAATGCCAACAGAAGTATTGACAGCTGTTGGATTCATGGAAACACATTTAGGTTGTGATCAAGGTGAAGGTGGCAACTGGGGCGCTCCTATCTCTGCAACAAGAAGACATATAGCAGGAACACCAATGCAAGCTGCAACAATATTGTGGCATTCATATCAAGTGTGCGGAACATGGGAAGGTGCAGCACGTAGATTTCGTACAGGTCTATGCCGTCCAACAACAACAGGCGCACCATACGCTCAACGAGCAATAAATGTGGCAAATCGTTTGCGTTCACTTTCACAAACCTCACATCAAATCAACACAAACAGACTTTGCTTTAATACTCCAACAACTTGTAGATCAATGTAAAATACCTTTAGATATTCTTTATTATAATCTATGATAAGGGTATGAGTCTAGGTGTTTGCTGTCAATGGTTGGAACCATATACCAAGCGTGATGGTTCTGTTGTATACGAAAACTCTATCAACGAGCGTACCCTTCAACTAGGTCGATTTCAAAAAGGTTTGTATTCCAAATCTTTTATTCGTGAAGTTTATATCAATAACATCAACGAACTATTGTGTGTTGTTCCTAAGTTGGTAAAAAGCAACCTTAAGTTGTTTCGTATGTCTAGTGGCTTGTTTTCTCTAGCAGAATACAACCAAGATATTCTTAACATTGACGAGCAAGTTAGTTTGTTGCTTGGCAAGCTTGGTAAGGCTTTTACTGACGCTGGGATTCGTGTTACTACACATCCTGACCAGTTTGTTGTATTGAGCTCAGATAATCCTTCTACGGTCAACAATGCTATTAAAGAACTATCCCATCATGCATGGGTATTTGACAAGATGCATCTACCACTTTCACCTTACGCTGCCATCAATATTCACGGTGGCAAGTCTGATAGGTTGGACCAACTTATTCAAGTTGTACGCAATCTACCAGATAACGTGCGTTCTAGACTCACGTTTGAAAACGATGAAAGTGCCTACAATCTTGTAGACTTACTCAAGGTTAACTCTGTTACTGGAGTTCCTGTTGTATGGGATTCACATCATCATACGTTTAATGACTCTAACTTGTCATTGGATGATGCATATGGTTTGGCTGTGTATACTTGGAAGAATACAGGAGTTAAGCCATTGCAGCATTTGTCTAACACCACACCGGGTTTGGAGAATGGTAGTTTCACTGAACGTAGAAAGCACAGTGACTATATTCATTATATTCCAGATTGTCAGCGTGATGGTGTGTTGAAGGATGTTGTAGATATTGATGTAGAAGCCAAGATGAAAAACTTGGCCGTGTCAAAGCTAAAAACTTATTTCCATTTCCCCATTGTGTAAGTTTTGCTAGAAAACGGTGGAACTCCAGTAAGATCCACATGGCATTTGATTGTCATTCTGATTTGGTCTGGACCACCTGTGCCATATGTTCCAAGACCAGCAGACAACAATCGATCTGGACCGAATACTGGTGGTTCTTCGTCGTCTTCAGTTCTTAGTTTAAGAGGATTTTCGTTTGTGGTTCTAAACAAATAGATGTTATCGCTTTTAACGATAGCAAAATAATTGTCCTTTCCATCTATGAAATGTTGAGTTATAACACCAGCAACAACAGTACGTAATTGATCGTGCATAGCGTTTCCTACTACGAGCTTAGTAACTCTAAAGCAGTTAGATTTAAGAGAACCAGAATCTCCCGCACCACGCTGCGTTCCTGGATCTAAAACAAGAAAATCATTTTTGGTAATTTTTTTGTTTTTTATAGTTACGTACTTATAAACGGCATTGCCTTTGCTATCGAAGCTAACAACGTACAATCGATTTGGCCTTGCCCCTGTCTCGCCTTTACGTCCGGTACTTGTTGGTCCTATATATTTAAACTTAACTTTCCCGTTAACTAAAACGGGCAATTGTGTGGTGGACTTGCCTCTCCATTGTTTAGGGCAGCGGTCAGTACCTAATTGATCTTCAACGCTATACCATTCAATGTCGTTCCATTCTGGTCCGTCCAAATCTCCATATTTGCCGCAATCTGGTGTTTTAGCAGTAGAAGCTGCTGAAGCTCTTGTGATCATTGCATCTGCTAGTTCTTGGGGATTAGATGGTTGTTTTGTTTCTATAAACTTACTTCCTTTCTTTTGAAAGAATTTTAGTTTATTGATTATTGCGATTTGTTTTAAAATGTCGCCAAACACTTTTGCTCCAATACCTCCTGTGCTAACCGTTCTATCGAAAAAAGATACTTCGGTTTGTGCTCCTTGGGCAGATTTACATTCGAACTGAGCTATCTTATTTTTAGCTGCGTTTTTTACAACAATATCCGGTAAAGTTGAACCTTTTGTGTTGGATTCAGCCGTTGCTGTTATTCTAGCTTTTCTTGCTAAAGCGTTTATATCGTCAGCAATTTTTTGTTGTGCGCCGATTCCTTCACGATCAGCTTCGTTTAAAATATTAGCAATAATCGATTTTATCTTTTTTTTTAATCGATTTTCTGCCAAAGAAGAAGCTGACTCTGTTTGCATACCAACTTGTTTTCCTTGTTCGAGTTCATCTTTCTCAGTATAACTGGCATCATCTAATAGTTTACCAAGATCATCATATATTCTTTCAAGTTCCACTAGTTTAGAAGTTTCTAAATCACCACTAACAGTAATAATTTTTCCTTCCGGCACATCTTCACCAGTACCCGCTGCAACCGCAACGTTTTGGGATTGGTCATCTTCAAGACCTTCCAACACATAAGAACTATCATCAGTTGGTTCTTGTTCGTCATCAATTATCGCAGAAGTTTCTGGACTTAGAATAAGTTCTTCTTGTTCAAAAAGGAACTTATAAAGTTTGGTATTTTTCATTGCATACACCTTTACGTGACTATAACAATATATAGTGAACCTAATGCAATCTCTAATCCATGACAACAAACAAATAACCGTGTTACACAACGGAAAAGTGGTGATAGTAGCTCCTGTAGACCATAACAAAGTCATTGTACCATTCCACTGTCCGTTGTGTGAATACCCAATGAAAACAGCAGATGACGCCAATAGCTACCGTGAAGTGCAAGCTTGTTATATGTGTCACCTATACTGGAAAAGTAGCAATACAACTCCAGATAAAGAAAGCGACCGCTGGAAGAGCTATATGGAACGCCGACACATGGCTTTCCTTCCACAAATACAGTTCAAATAACTACTTATCCCTAAAGGATAAACTATGCCTATTCAACAACGTGCCAGATATAGATTGTTAACCAATCTTCTTGATACTTCATTTGGTAAATCTTCTGAACGTGCTTACCCAAACCATTTTGTTAAAATGACCATGCCTCTTGAAAACACCATTCAAGTTAAAGCACAAATCCTTGTTAACCTCGGCGGTTCAGCAAACGCTTATATCGAAAGTCGTAAACGCTTTCGTGAAGAACTACTTGAAATCATTGGCAAACGTTTAGAACGTATCACAGACGAATATAAACGTGCAGCAGAAGCCGCTACCGATGAACAACTGCTTTCATACCGCAAACAACCATACGAAGCAGAACCAGAAAAAACTATAAAGCTGTCTGTTGATAATCACTCCATTCAAGAATGGCTTGAAAACGTTTCAATGAGTGCTTATCGCAACAATAAAACCTGTATATATCACTTACATTGCGTTGTAAGTGTGTCATAATATTCCAATCATAAATGCCGTTAACAAAAAAAGAACAAGTTGATGAAATAATGAAATGCGGGCAATACCCGATTTACTTCATCAAAAAATATCTGTACATCCAACATCCACTTAAAGGTAGACTTCCTTTTGAACTGTATCCATTCCAAGAAGAATGTATCCAAGACTTCTTGGATTACAAATTCAATATTGTTCTAAAATCTCGTCAGCTAGGGTTGTCAACAACAACCTCTGCTTATTGTCTTTGGTTGGCTATGTTCCGACAAGATGCCAACATCATGATCATGGCAACAAAGCTGGAAACCAGCAAAAACATGATCCAAAAGATTCGCACAACATTTAAAATGCTTCCACCTTGGATGCTTAACTTATTGGATCTAAAAGAACCAGAAGCAGAATCTGTCAAATATATCAAGTTCAACAACGGATCAAAAATTGCAGCTATTCCAACATCTGCTGATGCTGGTCGTGGTGAATCTCTTACTCTTCTTGTTGTTGACGAAGCTTCTCACGTTGATGTGTTGGAACAATTATGGTTGGGTCTATATCCTACTCTATCAACAGGTGGTAGAGCAATCATCTTCTCAACTCCTAATGGCAAAAACTTTTTCTATCAACTATGGGCTGGGGCGGATACCGGGCAATATGAAGAAGGTAAGGTGGGTTTACATTGCAAAAGTGTTGGTCCAAACAAGTTTCACGGCATCAAACTTCCTTGGTATGTTCACCCAGAAAGAGATGAACAATGGTTCGAAGATCAAGCCAAACCAATGGATGCAAGAGGCATCGCACAAGAGCTTTTATGCAACTTCGAAGGCTCTTCTTCAACCTTCTTTGATCAAAACACTATCGATTGGGTTAGGAACATGTCCCAAACTCCGATTGGTTATACTGGGCCAAACAACAAAGGTCAAGATTTACACATATGGAAAACTGCTATTCCTGACCACAAATATATCATTTCAGCAGACGTTGCAAGAGGAGATGCAGAAGACTACTCAGCCTTTCATGTGTTCGATGTAAATGAAAGTGAAGTTGTTGCTGAGTACATGGGCAAGATACCTCCAGACAGATTCGGTGAATGGCTTATTGAAATCGGTAAAAGATACAACGATGCTCTTATTGTTAATGAAAAGAATACTGTTGGTATTGCCACAGCTATTAAGCTAAGAGATGCTGAATATCCCAACTTGTATTACGACCAAGATCTTCAAGACAAAATGCTTGGCATGACTCCCGAAGAGAAGAATGATATTTTACCGGGGTTTACAATCAAACCAAACAACCGTGAAAAAATTCTTGAAAACCTTGAACAAGTTATTCGTAACCATCAACTAAAACTTTATTCACTACGCTTTGTATCACAAATGGAAACGTTTGTTTGGAACGGTAAGCGTGGTCAAGCATTAAAGAAACGTCATGATGACCTTATTATGGCAATGGCTATTGGTTTGCAAATCTTTACTCCAATGGCACATGAAAAAGGTTATCTTGGCTCGTTAGAAGTTAACAAAACAATATCAAACGCTTTACTTGCTGGAATGAGCAGAGGCTTTCGTGACGTTAAACAAAAAGTCAACGGCAAAATAATTCCAGCAGGAGTCAATCCCGACAACATCAAAAATGAACTAGAGTTTCGTAAAGAGTTTTGGTGGCTGTATTAATCTATCTACTTTAGATCCAACTTAAGCTGCCTTATACTAAACCACAGGAGAACCAATCATGGCAAATAAAATCAATGTAGGTAACCCAGAAGTTACAACAACAACAAACATCCTCGATATCGATCTTCCAACAGAATTAGAAAATGCTATCTCTACAGGTTGGGATCACTTCGATGCCCTCTGTGCTGGCGACGGCATGATTCCTTCAACTGTTGCAATCCTAACAGGACTTCCCGGTTCTGGTAAAACCACCTTTGCTCTACAGCTAGCAGACAATATCACAAGAACAGGTAACCTAGCTCTTTACAACACTTGCGAAGAAAGCATTTATCAAGTAAGACGTACAGCAAAACGTATGGATCTTCAACATGGATTTATTCCATCTTATCACAACGATGTAAACGACATTCTAAAACACGCAGACCAAATCCGTGAAGAAAATCCCGGCAAACAACTATTCTTGTTTATTGATTCACTACAAACAGTTGAATGCAACGAAATCGATTCCAAAACAAACAAAGTATATTCTCAACAAGCTCAAACCATTCAATCAGCTTGGAGACTTGCTGAATGGGCAAAAAAGAACTATACCAACGCAATCATTATTGGTCAGGTAACCAAGGATGGTACTTTTGCTGGTAAGCAAGAAGTTAAACACGCTGTTGACATGCATATCTCACTTCATCTAGACACAGATCGTAGAAGTGAATGCTATGGAGATAGAATCTGCCAAATTGAAAAAAATCGCTTTGGTACGGGTGGTCTTTACTTCCCCTACGAGGTCACTAGCAGGGGAATTCAGTTCAAAGACTAAGCAAAAGGTGCCCTCTAGCATATATATTGATTAGAGACACTAATCGTCTTTAGGAGATTTATATGCAGTTCATATATAACGGTTTTTCTCGCAAAGGTGGAATTTATCAGATTAAAAATCTGATAACTGGAGTTGTGTATGTTGGTTCATCATCTCGGTTTAAAAAACGATGGAATCAGCACGCTCGCTCCTTGTGTGAAGGAAAACATCATACCAAGTATTTTCAAAACTCTTATCAAAAACATACTTCTGAAACAGGAACAGATGATTTTCTTGAATTTAGCATTTTAGAAGTTATGGATAACTCCACCAAGGAAGAAAGACTCATAAAGGAAGAGTGGTGGATACAAAAACTGGTAGATGATGGCATTCAGTTATATAATGCGAACAAGAAACCAACATTAGAAGGTAGTAAGCCAACAAATAACTCACAAAAAGGCAAACGTTTCTCTATTGCAACGGAATATAAGCAGGGTAATGTTTCATGGACCAAAGAGAATGGCCATGATGAAGAAACAAGGAAACTTATTGGAGAAAAATCCAAGAAGATGTGGGAAAATCCAGAATCTGCCGAGAAACTTTTGAAGAGCAGACGTTCTGCAAAGTTCAGAAAAAGCAGAAGCAAGAACATGAAAGAATCTTGGGAAAAAACAAGAGAACAACGTTTAGTTGCGATGAATACTCCAGAGTGTATAGAAGCTAAAATGGCATGGAAGAAAACAAATAAAGAAGCAGAAAAAAGGCGAATAGAAAATTGTTGTTCTATTGAAGCTTTAAAAAAGCGTTTGACGACATTGGTTGGGAAAGAAAAGGCTGAAAAGATATTGGATCCAGATTGGTTGAGAGTGAATGTTGAGAAGTTTGGATTTAAAGGAACGGCGGCATTGATTGATGTAGATCGTCAAACAATAAAGCGTTGGCATGAAAAACTTTGTGTTTGAAGTTTACTTCCCCTACGAGGTTACTAGCAGAGGAATCCAGTTTAAAGACTAAGCAAAACCACCCCTAAACCAGTACCACTAAACTGCTTTAAACGCTTCTAAAGCTTGTACAACTTTCAGAACTTCCGCTTCTGGTGACACTGAAAACGTTTGTTGAAACTGAACATATTCAGTCAAAGCTTTAACTCTAGGGTCATTACCACCTTTGGTGATGATGTCAGTTGCAGCTTTTTTAATCGTTGTGCTTTGTGTGTTCAGTTGGGTTATAAACGCTTGTACTTGTGCTGCCCTTTCTGGTACAGCTTTACCTTTCATATCAACCAGTTGACCTTGGGAGTTATAGCCTCCTCCTAAAGCCAATACAAGGTCTTGAGTTGTTTTTACAGGATCGCTTTTACCAGAACTTCCACTTGGAGTAGAACCATTGACGGCATCTTTAAACATTGGCAGAACTTTTGAAGCTGCCCATGCAATAACACCAGCAAGTGCTGCAAGAATAAGAGCAGCAAGGAAAAACTCATTAAGTTGAGTTTTTGTTGTTGCTTCACCTGTTTTAAGATATTCTGTTAGAACTTGTTTCTTAACTTGCAGTTTTACAAGTTGTTGTTGTTTGACAGTTAAAGATTCTGTAACAAGACCTTTTGCCATGTCAGTACAACTTTGTTGAGTTGCTCCAGAAACAGCTGTTAGCTTATATAGCTCGCCGTTTTTATCACCATCTGTTTGACCAACAAGTGTGCTGATAGCACTTGCGATTTCTGCTGGGGGTTGTTGAGGCACTTCGGAGGTGGAAGCTGCTACTATTTTTTCAACTGCTGGAGGTAGTGCATTTTTCTGTTCTTCTGTTGCTTTTTCTGGTCGATTCACCACAGCTACTACGTTATTAGCAACAGATCGAGCCGCTGGGTCTGCTGCTACAACGGTGTCAACAGCAGCTTGAACCGCTGCTACGGCGGGGGCGTGTGCTGGATCATTTGGTTCTGTGCTAACAGCGGTTTGAACAGCAGCAGCTACTTCTGGTTTTGCTATAACTTGATCAATTTCGGTTTTTACTTTTTGCGTTTGTGCTTCATTCGGATCGAGCCTTGAAACGTTTCGTTTATCTTTGCTGATATAATCATTCCAAAGAGAATCGATAACATCTGGAGTATACCCGTATTGTGTTAATCTATCATCGGTTGCATCTTCTTTAATCAAATCTCTATCAAGTTGATCCAAAAACGTCGTTTTCCATGCCGACTTTATAACTTTGTTGGAACTGGTTTGTGCAACCAAATCAAATATCTTTTGTGCGTCTGCAACTCCTTTTCTAATATCACGTTTTCCATAAACGCCTTGATATGAATTTTTTGTCCGTTGCGGCGCTGGTGCTGCTGGTGCTGCTGGTGCTGCTGCTGGTGCTGCTGGTGCTGCTGGTGCTGCTGGTGCTGCTA
>Ga0194121_10003817_pt1 | contig 22425 bp, 21 predicted proteins | sample TA2MahCa50mmetaG_FD_148609 | JGI IMG/M metagenome (GOLD analysis project Ga0194121, IMG submission 148609) | Freshwater microbial communities from Lake Tanganyika, Tanzania - TA2015020 Mahale Deep Cast 50m | ecosystem: Environmental > Aquatic > Freshwater > Lake | place: Tanzania: Lake...
AATTCTCGACCGGGATCATCGCCAGTTCGGCCTTGCCTGCCTGCACGGCCGCCATGGCCGTCTCGAAGGTCGGACAGGGCAGAGTCGCCATGTAGGGAAAGGCTGCCCGGCAGGCCATGTCGGAATTGGCGCCCGGCTCGCCCTGAAAGGCGATGGTGTTGCCGGCCGCGCCGCTGTCGCCACGACCATCCTTTCGCGCCTTTGCCATCGACCGGTTCTCCCGCGCCCGCGTATCTGCCGACCGCCCGTCTGGGCCTCGTTGCGCGGTTGTTTCGCCCGCCGGATCGCCTGCGTCAATCGTCCAGCAAAAGGCGAAAAAGCCCGCTAAATCCGACACTTGCGACGTTCCGCCGCGCGAGCCTCGGACCGCGATCGGATACTACTGGTGGCGTCGCGGGCGTGCTACAGCAACGTCCGGATTTTTTGCCGCTGCGGGATCAGACTATGGCGAGTTTCAACACGGTTGCGGGCTGCGTTCTCGCCTCGGCGCTGTTTGCGATGGTGCTGGGCCACGTCTCCAACGCCCTGGTTCACCCGCACAAGCTCGACAAACCGGCGCTCGCGGTGTCCGACGAAGCGCCGACGCAGACGGCAGCGGCAGCGCCAGCCCAGGAACTGCCGCCGATCGGACCCAAGCTCGCGTCGGCCAACATCGAGGCCGGCAAAGCGATCTTCCAGAAGCAGTGCTTCACCTGCCACACCGTCGACAAGGGTGGACTGAACAAGGTCGGACCCAATCTCTGGAACATCGTCGGCCGCAAGAAGGGTAGCCACGAGGGCTTCAGCTACTCCTCGGCCTTGGTGGCCAAGGGAGGCGACTGGAGCTACGACGATATCGACCATCTGATCTTCAAGCCGACCTCTTACGTGCGCGGCACCAAGATGGCCTTTGTCGGCCTGCCCAAGGAGCAGGAGCGGGCGGACGTGATCGCCTACCTGCGCACCTTGTCCGACCAGCCCAAGCCGCTGCCCTAGGGACAGAATCATCATCGTGACCGGATCGGTGCCCGCCGAGCTGGTCGCTCTGGCGCATCGTCTTGCCGACGCCGCGCGGCCGATCGTCTCGCGCTACTTTCGCACCAGCGTCGCGATCGACGACAAGACCGATTCCAGCCCCGTCACCATCGCCGACCGCGAGGCCGAAACCGCGATGCGCTCTCTGCTTACCGAGCACGTGCCGCAGCACGGCGTCTTTGGCGAGGAGCATGGTGCGGTGCGGACCGACGCCGAGTACGTCTGGGTGCTCGATCCGATCGACGGTACCAAGGCGTTCATCACCGGCTTCCCGATTTTCGGCACGCTGATCGCGCTGCTCCGCCGCGGCCGGCCGGTGCTGGGCGTCATCGATCAGCCGATCCTCGGGGAGCGCTGGCTGGGCGTCGATGGCGAGCGTTCGACCTTCAACGGCCAGGCGATCCGCGTGCGCCCCTGCCCCGACCTCGCGCAGGCCTACATGTACTCGACTGCGCCGATCATGTTCCCCGGCGCCTTCGAGAAGCGCCACGAAGCGTTGACCCAGCGGGTGAAGCTCTTCCGTTGGGGTGGCGACTGCTACGCCTATGGCCTGCTGGCCTCGGGCCATGTCGATCTGGTCGTCGAGGCAACGCTCAAACTCTACGACTTCGCGGCCCTCGTCCCGGTCGTCAAAGGCGCCGGCGGCCTGATCACCGATTGGCAAGGCGCCGAACTCGACATCAACTCCGACGGCTCGGTGCTGGCGGCTGGTGATGCCGGCGTCCATCGCCAGGCCTCGAGGGTCCTGAATGGCGTGGATACGACCCAACCGGACAGGCACCGGCCGCTGGGTTGAGCGCCGCTACGATGCGACCGAAGAGTTCGGCATGGCGCCGGCTTTCCAGATCTCGCGATTCGTGTCGAACCAGACGATGTCGGTGAACCCCTTGTAGGTGACGCGGCGCCGGTACGTGAGGCCAAGCCGTTTCATCACCGCCTGCGAGGCTGTGTTGTCGGGAAGCGTGATCGCGAAGATCCGTTCCAGACCAAGATCGTCGAAGCCGTAGGCAAGGGCGGCCCGCGCCACTTCCGTGGCATAGCCGTGACCCCAGGCGTCGGGGTGCAACGCCCACAGGACTTCGGTCTCGCCGAATTCCGGCACGAAGTTCAAGCCGCCATGGCCGATCAGCGTGCCTTGGCGGAACACGCCCCACGGGGCGTAACGGCGCTCCTGCCAGCTCGCGGCGAAGCGGCCGATCGACGCCCGCGCCGCACGAAGCGGCTCATCGTCAGCCGGCGACAGCCACTTCGCCACCTCGGGATGGTAGCGCATGGCGGCATAGGCCTCGGCATCGGTCTCGACCAGGGGCCGCAAGGTCAGTCGTTCGGTCCGTAACGCGATCATCTTTACGCAACTTTACACTGGCGAGAGGAAGGTGAAACCGAGCGGCTCCATATCACGATCACGGGCAGCCCGCCCTTCAAGACGATGGAGACCACCATGACGAACAACCTCGAGCCGATCACCAGCCGGCGCAAGAGCCTGACAACCGTGATGGCCGCCCTGCTGGCCGGCAGCATTGCCATGACCGCCGGTGTCGCCGAGGCGCGCAGCGACGGCCAGGCCTTCGACCCCGGCGCCTTCCAGCAACGCATCGAGAAGCGCGTCGGCAAGGCGCTGAACGCGACCGACGCCACGGCCGAGCAGAAGAAGAAGGTCACCGATATCCTGCAGACCGCCTTCAAGGACATGAAGCCGCTGAACGAAAAACGCGTCGAAGCGCGCAAGGCGTTGGTGGCCGCGATGGAAGCGCCGACCATCGATCCGGCGCGCATCGAGGCTATCCGGGCCGAGCAGATGAAGGCGGCCGACGAGGCCTCCCGGCGCTTCACGCGGGCGCTGACCGACGCCGGCAACGTGCTGAGCGCCGCGCAGCGCCAGGCCTTCTTCAAGAGCTGGGGCGATCACTGGGCCAAGCGCGGCTGACCAGACGGATGACAGCCGGGATGCGGCGGCCCGATACTACAGCAATGGCCGAACGCGTCCTGATGATCGACGACGACGACCGCCTCGCCACGATGGTTTCCGACTATCTCGGCGGGGCGGGTTTTCGCCTGACGCTCGCCAAGACCGGCCGTGAGGGCGAGGCGTTGCTCAAGCGCGAAGCCTTTGATGCGGTGATCCTCGACCTCATGCTGCCCGACATCGACGGCCTCGAACTTTGCCGTCGGTTGCGCGCCGTCTCCGACCTGCCGATCTTGATGCTGACGGCGCGCGGCGAACCCATGGACCGAGTGGTCGGCCTGGAAATCGGCGCCGACGACTATCTCGCCAAGCCGTTCGAGCCGCGCGAGCTGCAGGCGAGGCTGCGCGCCATCCTGCGCCGCAAGAGTGCGCCGGCCAGAGCCGAAATGTTGCGCTTCGGCCGGCTGGAGATCGACAAGGGCGCCCGCGTGGTGCGCGTCGATGGCGAGGAACGCGCCGTCACATCCTATCAGTTCGCGTTGCTGCTGGCTCTGGCCGAGCGCGCCGGTCGCGTACTGTCGCGCGAGGCGCTGATGGATCTCCTGACGGGCGAGAAGCTCGAAGCCTTCGACCGCTCGGTCGATGTCCATGTCTCGCGCATCCGCGCCGCCATCGAGGACGACCCCAGGAAGCCGCGACGGATATTGACGGTGCGCGGCGCGGGCTACGTCTTCGCGCGGGATCAAGACCGCTGAAGCCGCGCGTAGACATCATGCAGCGCCTCTACCTCAAGTTCTATCTCGCCATCCTGGCGGTGCTGGCCGTGTTCGTCGGGGCAGCGGCGCTGTTGTGGTGGCTGGCCGAGGACGAAGGCCGCACGCCGCAGTACTTCGAGGTCGCGGCCGAGCTGACCGGCGCCTTGCTGCCCGACGCCGCGGCACCGGCGCGCGAGCAGCAGGCGGCCCTCGAGGCGTTGCATCGCAAGCTGCGCTTCGACATCGCCCTCTACCGGCCCGACGGCGCCATGATCGCCATGGCGGGCAAGCCGCCACCGCGCTTCGATCCCAACCGGGCGCGCCCGGGTTGGCGGCGTGGGCCGGGCGGGCCAAACTTCACTCTTCGGCTGCCTGACGGCCGCTGGCTGGTCGCCCGTCAGGTGCGCGAACGCACCAACCCGATCTTCTGGATCACCGCCTTCCTGGCGCTGGTCGCGCTGGCTGTCGCGGTCGGCGCCTACCCCGTGGTGCGCGGCTTGGGACGGCGCCTGGAGCGCCTGCAGGCCGGCGTCGACCGCTTCGGCAGCGACCTCGGGGCGCGCGTCAAAGTCGAGGGACGGGACGAGGTCGCGGCCCTGGCGCAGAGCTTCAATCGATCGGCCCAACGCATCGAGGAACTGGTGGCGGCCCACCGGCTGCTGCTCGCCAACTGCAGCCACGAGCTGCGGACGCCGTTGGCTCGCATCGCGCTCGCCGCTTCGCTGCTGGGCGATGGCGCCGACGCCAAGACGCGGGAATCCCTGAAGCAGGATATCGCCGAGCTCGACCGCCTGATCGAGGAAATCCTGCTGACGAGCCGGCTCGACGCCCAGCCGGCGCTGGAACGGCGAGAGCCGGTCGACCTTCTGGCACTCGCCGCCGAGGAGGCGGCGCACTACGACCTCGAAGCGGCGGGTACGCCGATCATCGTCCTAGGGGACCGCCTGCTGCTGCGCCGGTTGATCCGCAATCTCCTGGAAAACGCCAAACGATATGGCGGCGACGGGCCGATCGGCATCTCAGTCAGCGACTCGGGCGGCGACCCTGGCGGTATCGCCCGGCTGGAGGTCGTCGACCACGGCCCGGGCATCCCCGCAGCCGAGCGCGAGCGCATCTTCGAGCCGTTCTATCGCCTTGCCGAGACCGGCGAGGCGGGACGCGGCAGCGGGCTCGGCCTGGCGCTGGTGCGCCAGATCGCCCAGCGCCACGGCGGCAGCGCCGTTTGCTTGGCGACAGAGCCCGGCGGCAGCCGCTTTCGCGTCGACTTGCCGGCCGCTAATGATACGAGGTGAACGGACGTTTACCGAAGGAGCAACTCCATGGACTTCGACATTCCCGCCGATATTGCGGCCTATCTCCGGGAACTGGACGAGTTCATCGAGCGCGAGATCCGGCCGCTGGAGCGTGAGAACGACAATATCCGCTTCTTCGACCATCGCCGCGAGCACGCCCGAACCGACTGGGACAATGACGGCCAGCCGCGCCACGAATGGGAGGCGTTGTTGGCCGAGATGCGCCGCCGCGCCGACAAGGCCGGCCATCTGCGCTTCGGCCTGCCCAAGGAACTGGGCGGCAAGGACGGCTCCAATCTCGCCATGGCGGTCATCCGCGAGCATCTGGCGCACAAGGGGCTCGGCCTACACAACGACCTGCAGAACGAGAGCTCGATTGTCGGCAATTTCCCGGTCGCCCTGCTGCTGCACCGCTTCGGCACCAAGGAGCAGAAGGAGCGCTATCTCGAGGGCATGTTCACCGGCAAGGAGCGCATCGCCTTCGGTCTCACCGAGCCCAATCACGGCTCCGACGCGACCTTCATGGAGACCACGGCGACCAAGCAGAGTTCCGATTGGGTGATCAACGGCATGAAACGGTTCAACACCGGCATGCATACCGCCACCGTCGACCTGGTGTTCGCGCGCAGCTCGGGCAAGCCGGGCGATGCGCGCGGCATCTCGGCCTTCCTGGTGCCGGTCAAGTCGCCGGGCTTCAAGGTCGAGCACATGTGGTGGACCTTCAACATGCCGTCGGACCATGCCGAGGTGTCGCTGACGAACGTCAGAGTGCCGGCCTCGACCATGCTGGGCGAGGAAGGCCGCGGCCTCGACGTGGCGCAGACCTTCGTGCACGAGAATCGCATCCGGCAGGCCGCCTCCAGCCTCGGCGCCGCGCAGTACTGCATCGACATGTCGGTGGCCTACGCCAAGAACCGCAAGGTGTTCGGCAAGGCGCTGGCGACCAACCAGGCGATCCAGTTCCCGCTCGCCGAGCTGCATACCGAGGCCGAGATGACGCGCGGCCTGGTGCGCAAGACCGCCTGGCATCTCGACCGCCAGCACCACATGCAGGTGAGCGAGTGGGTGGCGATGTCCAACTATCGCGCCAACCGCCTGGTGTGCGACGCCGCCGACCGCGCCATCCAGGTCCACGGCGGCATCGGCTATTCGCGGCACACGCCGTTCGAGCACATCTACCGTCACCACCGCCGCTACCGCATCACCGAGGGCTCGGAGGAAATCCAGATTCGCCGCGTCGCCGGCGCCCTGTTCGGCTTCTGGGGCGCGCAGAAAGCGTCGACAGCGCCCAAGCAATGAGCACTCCTTTTCATGTTCCTCTCCCTCGCCGAGAGACGAGGAACCTGATTCGAAAAGAATGAAGGAGAGAAGCAACCGCTTCACCGCCGACCTCATGATGCTCGGTACCGTCATGCTCATGGGCTCGAGCTATCCGTTCGCCAAGGACGTGCTGGGCGCCATGAGTCCCCTGCTCTACAGCGCCTCGCGCTACCTCGTGGCGGCGCTTTTCCTGTTCATCGTCATGGCATTGATGCGCCGGCCGCTCGGCCTGCCGCGCCGCGACTGGGTGCCGATGGTCGTGCTGGCGCTGATCGGCGTCGCCCTGTTCCAGGCCTGCTGGGGCCTCGCCATGGCGCGAACTGCGCCTTCGGTCGGCTCGATCGTCATGACCACGACCACGGCTTTCTCGGCGATCCTGGCGTGGCTCGGCGGTCGACGGCTGTCGGCGACCGGTTGGGCCGGCATTGCCATCGCCTTCGCCGGCGTCGTCCTGGTGGTCAACAACTCGCTCACCCACGTCACGCTCGCCACCGACAGCCTCGACGGCACGTTTCTTTGGATACTCTCGGCTTTCGCCTGGGCACTCTATGTCGATCGCTGCGCGCCCTACAATTTGTGCCTGGGCGCGCTGCCGGTGATGGCCTGGACGACCTTGATCGGCGCGCTGGCGTTGTTGCCGGTGTCCTTGCTGTTCGACTCGCTGAGCGAGTTCGCACGGCTCGACGATCGCCTGCTGAGCTACTGGCTCTACACCGCGATCTTCCCGGTCGGCGTCGCCTTTCTCGGCCTCACCGCCGGATTCGACCGGTTGGGGGTGAGCCGGGTCATGGTCTACATGTACCTGATCCCGGTGGCCGGCGTGGGCCTGTCGGCGGCGTTTTTCGGCGATCCCCTGACCGTTGCCCGGGTGGCGGGCGGCTCGATCGTGCTTTTGGGCGTCATTCTGACGCGCGTCGCGCTCGACCGCGCCGCGCGTGTTCCTGTATGAACGGCCTGACAACCTAGAGGGATGCCAATGGCCCGCCCGGCCAACCGCAAGAAGGCTGCAGCCATGCCTGCCGCCAGCCAGACGCTCGCCACTCCCGGAACCGGCGGGCGCCGGGCTTTCGTGTCGCGTGCCACCAAGGAGACACGTATCGCTGCCGCCATCAATCTCGACGGCACCGGCAAGTACGACATCAAGACCGGCATCGGGTTTCTCGACCACATGCTCGAGCAGTTGAGCCGCCACAGCCTGATCGACATCACGCTGCGCGCCGAGGGCGACCTCCACATCGACTACCATCACACCACCGAGGATTCAGGCATCGTGCTCGGCGAGTGCCTGGCCAAGGCGCTGGGCGATCGCGCCGGCATCCGCCGCTATGGCGCCGCCCATATCCCGATGGACGAGACATTCACCGAGGTGGCGCTCGACGCATCCAATCGTCCCTACCTGATCTGGAAGGTAACCTTCTCCAAGCCCAAGCTCGGCACCATGGACACCGAGCTGTTCAAGGAGTGGTTCCAGGCCTTCGCCCAGCTCGGCGGATTGACGCTGCATGTGTGGAACCACTACGGCGACAACAACCACCACATCGTCGAGAGCTGCTTCAAGGGCTTGGCGCGTGCCCTGCGTGTCGCGGTCGAGATCGACCCTCGGCAGGCCGCGGCTGTACCCAGCACCAAGGGCGTTCTCTGAACACGTTCCGATGACCGTCGCCATCGTCGACTATGGATCGGGCAACCTACGGTCCGCCGCCAAGGCCATCGAGCGTGCCGCGCGGGAGGCCGGCACGGACGACCGTGTGCTGGTCACCGCCAAGCCGAGCGAAGTCGCCAAGGCCGATCGTATCGTGTTGCCCGGTGTCGGCGCCTTCGCCGACTGTCGCGCCGGGCTCTACGGCGTGGCCGGCATGGTCGACACCCTGCAGCGTGCGGTGATCGAGCAAGGCCGGCCCTTCCTCGGCATCTGCGTCGGCATGCAGCTCATGGCGACGCGCGGCGTCGAGTACGGCGTCCACACCGGCCTCGATTGGATCCCGGGCGACGTGGTGCGCATCGATCCCGGCAAGGACCATCTCAAGATCCCGCATATGGGCTGGAACGAGCTCGGCGCGCTCAAACCGCATGCCCTGCTCGACGGCATCGCGGCGGGCGATCATGCCTATTTCGTGCACTCCTTCCAACTCGTAGCCAGCCGTGCCGAAACGGTGCTGGCGTCGACCGACTATGGCGGGCCGGTCACCGCGATCGTCGGGCGCGACAATCTTGCCGGCACGCAATTCCATCCCGAAAAGAGCCAAGCCACCGGGTTGCGACTGATCAGAAATTTCCTGCGCTGGAAGCCCTGATCGGCTGGGTCGCTGGAGATGCCGCCGTGTCGGCATTCCCCGACGGCAGCGGACGATGCGGATTGCGCCCCGCGGCGTCCCACATCAGGCGCGGATCGAAGGTCTCGGCAGCGAAAATGGTGATGAACACCACGGCGCAGAAGGCGAGCGCACCGACGCCGGGCTCGATGGTCACGGCGCGGCCGAACTGGACCAGCGCGCCCAGCAGCGATTCCATGAAGATGTCGACCATCGACCAGCGGCCGATCCACGCCACGACGTGGTAAAGCCAGGTGCGTTCGCGCAGCAGCAGCGCAGCGCCGGCCTGCGGCCGGCCGAGCTGGACGGCCCCCAGCATGACGCTGAGGCCGAGGAGCTTGAACAGCGGCACCAGGATGCTGGCGAAGAACACCAGCAGGGCGAGCGGATAGAGGCCCGAGGCCAGAAGCTCCTCGACGCCGCCCAGGATGGTGCTGGGCTGGCCGGCGCCGAGCTGAACCACCGTCAGCACCGGGTAGAGGTTGGCCGGGATGTAGAGGACCAGAGCGGCCAGCACCAGCGCCCAGGTGCGCGAGATGGCGTTGGGTTTGCGCTCGTGCAGCCAAGAGCCGCAGCGCGGGCACTGCCCGTCGGTCTCGGCCGGCACCGCGACCAGGCCGCAGCCCTCGCAGCCCGCCGCGCCCAGCCGCCACGTGGCCAATGGCTCGGCCGGCAGCGGCGCGTGGGTCTCGCCGCGTCGTTCGATTTCGTCCCACACCGCATGGGGGTCGAGCGCCGTTTCGGCGGCCACCCAGACCACGGTCAGGAGGCCGAGTGCATAGACGGCCGGGCCGAGCTCGATGGTCACCAGATCGCCGAGCTTGGTGTAGGCCACGAACACGCCGAGCAGCAGCACTTCCAACATGCACCAGGTGTTGAGCCGGCGCGAAAACAGGAAGGCGTCGCGCAGGTTGGGCGGCGGACGGCGCATCTTGAGCCCGATCAGCACGTAGAGCGTGGCCAGGAACTTGCCGAGCGGCGCGTAGGCGGTGGTGAAGGCCACCGCGATCGCGAGCGGCCACAGGCCGCGTTCGATCAGTTCGGCCGGCCCGGAGTCGAGCGTGGTCGTCCGCACGATGCCCGCGGTCGAGACCTTCATCAGCATGGCGAGCCACACGACGGCGAACAGCACCATCGCCGCCAGGGTCAGCGCCAGATGACGGTCGAGCGAGTTGGTCCGCGTCGCGCGCAGTGTCGTGCCGCAGCGCGTGCAGGTCGCGCGCGTGTCTGGTTCCATCGCCGGCACGATCTGGAACAACCCGCAGCCCGGGCATTCGCGCAGTTGCGGCCGGGTCATCGCAGCGTTCTCACCTACTGCAGCAATGCGGCGACACCGTCGGCCAATTCGCCCACCGCATCGCTGATCGCCGCCACCAAGCCCGGGATGTCCGGCGTCGGCAGCGGCTTGGCGATGGTGAAGTTGCGCGCAGCCAGCCGGCGCGGCCGGTTGAACTCGGCGGCGACCTGGGCGGCCAGGATCAGCGCGCCGGCCTTGTCGGCGTCGAGGCGCTGGACGTTGACGCCGACCGAGACGTTGTAGTCGGCATTGATGGCGCCGCTCTCGCCGTAGACCGTGCTGCCGGGCAAACGTTGCGACAGCTCGACCACCAGGACGCGGCCGAGCAGGCTGCCTAACGGCTCGCCCCACCAGTCGTTGGCCATGATGTCGAGCTTGTAGCTCTCCGACGAGCGCACGATCTCGCGGCGATCGAGGTAGCTTGCCAGACCGATATCCTTCAGCAGCACGATCTTGGGCCCGCGCGGCAAGGCCGGGCCGGAGCGCGGCACGATGGTGTAGTAGCGCGGCTCGGGCGAGGAACCGCAGGCAGCCAAGAGCAGCGGCAGGCCGAGCGCGAAGCAGCGACGGTCGAGTGACAGCACGTTCATTCCTTGCCCGTGTTGGTGCGGCCCTTGATCAAGGCCTCGGGGTGACGCGACAGCAGATCGGACAGGGCGCGGATCGAGCGCGCAGCGTCGGTCAGCTGCGGCAGCAGCCGGTCGAGATCGCGGCGGAAGCGCGAATCGTCGCCGTAGCCGGCATTGATCGAGCCGAACAACCGGTTGGCCTTGGCGATGGCTTCCTGCAGCTCGCTGGCGATGGCGGGCAGGCGCTTGAGCGCCGGCGCGCCGTCCTGGTCGAGCCGGCGCGTGAAGTCCTGCACTGCCGCCATGGCCTTGTCGAGGTTGATCAACGTCGCCTTGAGCTGCGGGCCGTTGATGGTGTTGTCCAGGCCGACGGTGGCGCTTTCGATGTTCTTGCCGATCTTGTCGAAGTCGATGCGATTGAGCTTGGACAAGAGCTCGTTGGCCGAGCGGGCGATGGTGTCGAAGCCGCCGACTTCCGAGGTCGGGATGATGTAGGTGTCGCCGTCGCGGTGCAGCTCGGCCGGCGGCGCGTCGGGCACACGCTCGAGTGCGACGATCTTCTGGCCGGTCAGCAGGCTCGGCGCCTGCAACGTCGCCCGCATGCCGCGCTTGATCATCTTCTCGGCCAGCGACTGGGCGTCGAGCTTCTGGACGGCGGCGATATTGATGACGCGGTCGGCTTCGACCCGGTAGCGGACCGGCACGACGATGCGGTCGAGCTTGGGATCGAACAGCAGCGAGACGTCGGTCACCTCGCCGACCTTGATGCCGTGCAGCGTCACGTCGGCGCCGACCTCGAGCCCGGCGACCGAGCCCGGGAAGTACGACAGCAGCTGAAGCTGCCGGCCGAAGCCCGCCGACTTCGCCGCCTCGAAGCTGGCATAGAGCGGGAATTGACGCTTGGCCGCGGCGACCGGCTGGCCGCTGTCGCGCGGACTGTCAAAAGCGATACCGCCCAGCAGCAGGGCGCGCAGCGATTCCATTTGCACCGCGATGCCCTCGGCGTTGAGCTTCATCGACAGGCCCGAAGCGTTCCAGAACGACGAGTCGACACGCACGTACTGATCGTACGGCGCGCGCACGAAGGCATGGATGGTGACCCGGCTGGCGAGGTCGCCGAGATCCCAGCCGAGCACGGTGCCGACCTCGATGTCGCGGAAGAAGATCGGCGAGCCCAAGCTGATCGAGCCCAGCCGCTTGGTCTCCAGCCGATAGGTCGTGCCCTTGGCCCACGCCTGCAGCACCGGCGGGTCCTGCTGGCCGACGAAGTCGCGCTTGAGCTGGCCCGGCTCGGCCGACGGGCGCATGCCGATGTAGGAGCCCGACAGCAGCGTCTCCAGCCCGGTGATGTTGCCGGCGAAAAGCTCGGGCTTCACCACCCAGAAGATCGTCTTGTCGGTCAGGAGCGCCTCGGCCTCGCGCACGGTGTCGATCGTGACGACGACATGGGTGAGGTCGGCGGCGACGCCGATGGCCTTCACCGTGCCCATGACCACGTTCTTGTACTTGAGCTGGGACTGACCCGCGGTGAGGCCGGCGGCGCTGTCGAAGGCGACGGTGATGGTCGGACCCTTCTTGGAGTAGGTGTCCCAGGCGAGCCACAGGGCGATCAAGCCGGTCAGCAACGGCACCAGCCACACCAACGGGATGCGGCGGCGGCGGCGGACGCCCGCTGTCGGCAGCTCTCCCGGCCCTCCGCTGTCGGTCATGGTTCGTTCAACCCGTTCGCCCCCAAGGGGCAATGTAGCTCAAATCGCCGCGACTGCCACCATGGCCGGGACGGCGCCGACCCGCGACCTCATCGCTCGCGACTGTCGATGTCGCGTGCCAGCACCTCGCGCTTGCCGACATGGTTGGCCGCGCTGACCACGCCCTCGCGCTCCATGCGCTCGACGATGCGGGCGGCGCGATTGTAGCCGATCTGCAGGTAGCGCTGGATGAAACTCGTGCTGCACTTGCGCTCGCGCGCCACCAGCGCCACCGCCTGGTCGTAGAGCTGGTCGCTCTCGCCTTCCTCGCCCTCGCCCGGCAGGCCGAGACCGCCCTCCTCGCCCTCGGGATCGTCGGTGACCGAGTCGATGTAGGCCGGCGCCCCCTGCGCCCGGAGATGGCGCACCACCTCCTCGACTTCGCCGTCGGACACGAACGGGCCGTGCACGCGGGCGATCTTGCCGCCGCCGGCCATGTAGAGCATGTCGCCCTGGCCGAGCAGCTGCTCGCCGCCCTGCTCGCCGAGGATGGTGCGGCTGTCGATCTTGGACGTGACCTGGAAGGAGATGCGGGTCGGGAAGTTGGCCTTGATGGTGCCGGTGATGACGTCGACCGACGGCCGCTGAGTCGCCATGACAACGTGGATGCCGGCGGCGCGCGCCATCTGCGCCAGGCGCTGGACGGCCGCCTCGATCTCCTTGCCGGCGACCAGCATCAGGTCGGCCATCTCGTCGATGATGACCACGATGAAGGGCAGTGGCGTGAGGTCGATCTCCTCTTCCTCGAACACCGGGCGGCGCGTCTCGGGATCGATGCCGGTCTGCACCTGGCGGGTCAGCGCCTGGCCCTTGCGTTTGGCCTCGCCCAGCCGCTCGTTGTAGCCCGCGATGTTGCGCACGCCGAACGCGCTCATGGCGCGATAGCGGTCCTCCATCTCGCGCACCACCCACTTCAGCGCCACGATCGCCTTGCGCGGCTCGGTGACGACGGGCGTCAGCAGATGCGGGATGTCCTGGTAGACGCTGAGCTCCAGCATCTTGGGGTCGATCATGATGAAGCGGCAGCGATCCGGCGGCAGGCGGTAGAGCAGCGACAGGATCATGGTGTTGACCGCCACCGACTTGCCCGAGCCGGTGGTGCCGCCGATCAGCAGATGCGGCATGCGCGCGAGGTCGGCGATCACCGGGTCGCCGCCGATGTCCTTGCCCAGCGCCAACGGCAGGTTGAGCCGGGTGTCCTCGTAGTGGCGGGTCGACAGCAGCTCGCGCAGGAACACCGTCTCGCGACGCGCGTTGGGCAGCTCGATGCCGATGACGTTGCGCCCAGGCACGGTCGCGACGCGCGCCGACACCGCGCTCATCGAGCGGGCGATGTCGTCGGCGAGCCCAATGACGCGACTCGACTTGGTGCCGGGCGCGGGCTCGAGCTCGTAGAGCGTCACCACCGGCCCCGGCCGCACCTTCACGATCTGCCCTTTGACGCCGAAATCGTCGAGCACGGTCTCGAGCAGGCGCGCGTTCTGCTCCAGCGCCTCCTCGTCGATCTTGGTCTCGATGGCCACGCGCGAGGGCAACGACAGGATGTCGAGCGGCGGCAGCCGGTATTCGCCGCTCACCAGATCGAGCTCGCGCTGGCCGACCTTGGCGGCGCGTTTGCCCTGGGCCACCGACTTGCGCGGCACGATGGTGAGGCCGCCGGGCGCCGCGGCGGGCGGCGGCTCGGTCGCCAGCGCGTCGGGCGTGAAAGGATTGTCGTCGAGCGGTTCGGCCGGCGCCGACGGCGCCACCGCAGCGGGCGCGCCGATCTCGGCGACCGGCATGGCGGCGGCTGGCGCTTCGGCGGCGGGCGGGGCCGTAGCACGCAGGCGGCCCAAGATCGGCTCGATACGCAGCCCGGCGAAGCGGTCGAACAGCGTTCGCTCCTCGACCGAGTCCGGCAGCGCCGGAATCGGCTCGGCCGGCATCGCCGACGGATGGCCGGCCGGCAGTTCGGGGATGTCGGCGGCCGGCCGCTCGATCGGCGCGTAAGGCGCATCGACCAGCAGCGAGTCGCGGGCCGGCAGCGGCGCGCCTTCCTCGGGGATCTGCTCGAAGCGCGCCGGATCGTACTGGCTGGCGTCGATCTCACCCGGGATCTCGGCATAGCCGATCGCCGGGGCCGGCAGGTCGGGTTCCTCGTCGATCGGCTGCGGCTTGCCGCGCCACAGGCCGATCGCGGCGCGCACCAGCCAGGCGCCACCCAGGAAGGGCGCGCGCAAGATGCGGAAGATCAGCGGCAGGTCGGTGCGGTTCATGCCCAGCGCCGGCGCCATGGCGATGAAGGCAAGCGCCGCACAGATCGGCTCGATCAGCGCGAGGCTGCCGCCGCTCGAATGAGTCAACACCAGCTCGCGAAAGCGGCCGACCAGAGCGAGGCCGACCAGGCCGCCCGGTCCGGCATGAGTGGCCGCACCGCCGACGTCGCCCAGGCCGACACAGGCGACACTCATCATCAGGAGCGCCAGCAACAGCAGCGACAGCCTGAGCCCGAAGAAGCCGAGATGGTGGGTGCGTACCATGCGCACGCCCCAGGTGATCAGCGCGACCGGCACCAGGACGATGGCCAGCCCGAACGTCTGCAGCAGCACATCGGAGACATAGGCGCCGGGCAGGCCGACGATGTTGTGCGGCGCCCGCCCGGTGGCGTGGTTGAGCGATGGATCGGCCGGGCTATAGGTGAACAGCGCCAGCAGCAGCACGACGCCCGCCGCCGCAACCGCCGCGCCGACGATCTCCATCATGCGTCGGCGCAGGAAGTCGCGCCCGCCTTCCGGCAGGATCGCCGTCTTGTGCGGCGTTGGCGAGGCGGCGCCGATCATGGCCATGGCCTGCGTCCTAAAGCACCTGGGCAAGGCGCGTCAGCGCCTCGCGCGTGGTCGCTTCGTCATGCACCAGGGCGACGCGGATGTAGCGCTGGGCAGTGTTGACGCCATCGGTCTCGCGGCAGACATACGAGCCCGGCAGCACTTTGACATGCGCCTCGCCCCACAGCTTGCGCGTCGCCTCCTCACCGTCGCCGACATCGAGCCAGAGGAAGAAGCCGCCGCCCGGCGTGTAGTAGCCGAAGCGATTGTGCAGGATCTGCTCGGCAACGCGAAAATTCCGACGGTACCAGTCGCGCGTCGCCAGCGGATGGGTCTCCTCGCGCCACAAGGCGGCCGACGCCTTCTGGACGGCGAACGGGATCTGCGGACCGCCGTAGGTCCGCCAGCGCAGCACCATGGCGACCAGCGCCGGATCGCCCGCCATGAAGCCCGAGCGAAGGCCGGCGGCGTTCGAGCGCTTGGACAGCGAATGGAAGACCACGAGGTTGTGGAACGGATCCTTTCCGCCGGTCGTGTCCATCGCCAGTGCCGCCTCGAGCGCGCCCGGCGGTGCCTGGCCGGTGTAGATCTCGGCGTAGCACTCGTCGACCGCCAGCACGACGTCGTGCTGGCGGCACTTGGCCAGAAGCTTCTGCAGGTAGTCGATGCCGGCAATGGCGCCCTGCGGATTGGCCGGCGAGCAGAGATAAACGACCGACATCCGCCGCCAGGTCGCCTCGTCGACCGCGAGGAAGTCGGGCAGAAAACCGCTGTCGGCGTTGGCGGCGACCAACAGCGGCTCGGCGCCGGACAGCACCGCACCGCCGAGATAAGCCTGGTAGAACGGATTGGGCAGCGCCACGACCGGCTTGCCGCCCGCCTTCTGCTGCGGCGTCGCCACCGTCGAGATGATGTAGACGCCCTCCTTGCTGCCCGCCGTCGGAATGACATGCCGGGCGGGATCGAGCAGGCCGGCCGGCAGCCGGTAGCGCCGGCTGAGCCATTCGACGATCGCGAGGTTGAGGTCGGGAATGCCCTGGTTAGGCGGGTAGCGGTTCCAGCCGTCGATCTCGTCGTTGACGATCTGGCGGGCGAAGGCCGGCATCGCACCCTGCGGCTCGCCAACCGACATGTTGATCATCGACAGATGAGCTGGCGGCGTGATCGGCGCGATCAAGGTGGCAAGCCGCGCGAACGGAAAATCGGTCAGCGTCTCCGTCAGGCGCGGATTGAACATCGACACCATCCAATGGGCCGCCAAGGCCAAGCAGCACAACAGGTCTGGCGAGAGGGGACCCGCCAGACCGACTACCTACTCATTCTATGAAACAAATTAATCAATAACAACAAGGGAATAGAGCCTCTTCTTCAGATGAAGAAGAGGCTGGGGCCGGACCGTTGCCGGGCAAGGCACCCTGGCCGATGCCCGGCAGCGGCGACGGCGGCACCTATCCCTAGGCTGCCGCCGTCCCTCTACCGCCACCTATTGGATGCGCTCGCCGTGCAGGGCGGTATCCAGGCCCTCGACCTCCTCGTCGCGGCTGACCCTGAGGCCGACCATGGCGTCAACGATCTTGAGGATGATCCAGGTCGCGACGCCGCAGAACACGGCGACAACCACCACGCCATAGATCTGGGTCAGGATCTGGCCGCCATTGCCGTCCATCAAGCCGATCGCCTGGCCCTTGTTGACGTCGTTCACGACCTTGGTGGCGAACACGCCGAGCAGGATCGAGCCCAGGATGCCGCCGACGCCGTGGACGCCGAACACATCCAGCGAATCGTCGTAGCCGAGCTTGGTCTTGAGCGTGACCGACGCCCAGTAGCAGACCAGGCCGGCGGCCAGCCCGATCAGCATGGCCGCCCATGGCTCGATGTACCCCGCCGCCGGCGTGATGGTGCCGAGGCCGGCGACGGCGCCGGACAGCACGCCCAGCACCGAGGGCTTGCCACGGCTGGCCCATTCGACCGCCATCCAGGCGAGTGCCGCGACGGCGGCGGAAATGTGGGTGTTGAGCATGGCGGAGCCCGCCAGCTCACCCGAGGCCAGGGCCGAGCCGGCGTTGAAGCCGAACCAGCCGACCCACAGCAGCGAGGTGCCGATCAGGGTCAGCACGAGATTGTGCGGCGCCATGTATTCGGTGCCGTAGCCGTGGCGCTTGCCGATCACCAGGCAGCAGACGAGGCCAGCGATGCCGGCATTGAGATGCACCACCAGGCCACCGGCAAAGTCGAGCACGCCGGCGCTGCCGAGGAAGCCGCCACCCCACACCCAATGCGCCACCGGCACGTAGACGAACAGCAGCCAGAGCGCCATGAACCACATCATGGCGGAGAACTTCATGCGCTCGGCGAAGGCGCCGGCGATGATCGCCGGCGTGATGATGGCGAAGGTCGCCTGATACATCAGGAAGACGTTCTCCGGCACGGTCTTGCCGAGATCGTGCACGCTGCCCAGCAGGCCCGCGCCGAAGGCGCGTGACAGCGAACCGATGAAGCCATTCAGCCCGCCGCCGTCGGTGAAGGCAAGCGAATAGCCGACCGCGAACCACAGCACCGTCACCAGCGCCGCCACGGCAAAGGCCTGGACCGCGGTGGCCAACACGTTCTTCTTGCGCACCATGCCGCAGTAGAACAGCGCCAGGCCCGGGATGTTCATCATCAGCACCAGGCAAGTCGCGACCAGAAGCCAGGCGGTGTCGCCGGTGTCGATGGCGGGCTTGTCGGCGGCAAAGGCCGGTGCGGCGACCATCGACGCGACCAGCGAGGCGGCGCCCAAGCGCAAAATCGTCCTAGTCATTGACTCTCCCCCTGACGTTCTGTCCTGGTCGGCGCGTTCGTCGACCTGCCTAGAGTGCGTTGGAACCGGTCTCGCCGGTGCGGATGCGCAGGGCTTGCTCGACCGGCGTTACGAAGATCTTGCCGTCGCCGATCTTGCCGGTATGGGCCGCCTTCTGGATCGCCTCGATGGCGCGCTCGACTTGGCTGTCGTCGACCACGATCTCGATCTTCACCTTGGGCAGGAAGCTCACAAGATATTCGGCGCCACGGTAGATCTCGGTCTGGCCTTTCTGCCGGCCAAAGCCCTTGACCTCGCTCACCGTCAATCCCGAGACGCCGACGCCGGTCAGGGCGTCGCGGACCTCGTCCAGCTTGAACGGCTTGATGATGGCTGACACCAGTTTCATGCGCTCTCCTCCTGCCTTTTAGGCTCGCGGCGACAGACTGGCGTCGGCCGTGAACGACGTCAAATACGCGACGAATCGGGAGAGTGAACGGGACTGTCATGGTGCTGTCTCGGTGCATCGATGCGATCGCCGGCCCGTCGCCTTACAGCGCCTCGACCCCGGCCTCGCCGGTACGGATGCGGATCGCCTGCTCGACCGGCATGACGAAGATCTTGCCGTCACCGATCTTGCCGGTGCTGGCCGCCTTGCGGATGGCGTCGACCGTGCGTTCGACCAGACCATCGTCGATCGCCACCTCGATCTTGACCTTGGGCAGGAAGCTCACCGCATACTCGGCACCGCGATAGATTTCGGTCTGGCCCTTCTGGCGGCCGAAGCCTTTGACCTCACTCACGGTCAGGCCCTGAATGCCGAGCGCCGTCAGTCCGTCGCGCACCTCGTCGAGCTTGAACGGCTTGAAGATCGCCACGACCATTTTCATTCCGATATCCTCCGACGAGCCGACCGGCCCGCCTGCTAGGCCCGACGGATGCAAAGGCCGTGCCAACACAAAGCGGTCGCAACTCTGGGCGGCTTGCGAGGGCGTCGGGCGGCTGCCATCTATTGCGCCATGGACGGTGATCGGTTCGATCTGGCGGTGGTGGGCGCCGGCCTGAACGGCAGCCTGCTGGCGCTGGCTGCCGCACAGGCAGGGCTCGACACGGCGCTGATCGATCGGCAGGCACTCGGCGCTTTGACCAACGCCGGGTTCGATGGCCGCACGACGGCGATCGCCTACACCAGCCAGCGCCTGTTTGCCGCCCTTGGCGTGTGGGCGGAGCTGGAGGCCAAGGCCGAGCCGATCCTCGACATCCGCATTTCCGACGCCGGCCACGACGGCAAGCCGAGCCCCCTGTTCCTGCATTTCGACCATCGTGAAGCGGTCGCGGCGGGCGAGACGGCGGCGCCGATGGGTTGGATCGTCGAGAACCGATTCCTGCGCGCCGCCCTGCTGCGCCGGCTGGCCGACTGCCGGCAGGTGGAGCTCGTGGCGCCCGACGAGGTATTGGAGACCAGACGTGACGACCATCGCGCCGAGTTGGCACTGAAGAACGGCCGGCGCATCGGCGCGCGCCTGGTCGCCTCGGCCGAGGGCCGGTTCGGCGCCATGCGCGAGGAAGCCGGCATCGGCGCGCGCGCCTGGTCCTACGAGCAGATCGCCATCGTGCTGGTGGCGTGCCACGAGCGGCCGCATCACGGCGTCGCCCAGGAGAAATTCCTGCCGGGCGGACCGTTCGCCATCCTGCCGATGCGCGACGGCGAGGCGGGCGAGCACCGCTCGTCGATCGTCTGGACCGAGCGGGCCGATCTCGCGCCCCGCCTGCTGGCGCTCGACGCGCCGCGTTTCCAGGCCGAGTTCGCGCGCCGCTTCGGCGACCATCTCGGCCGCGTCGCACCGGTCGGACCGCGCTGGTGGTATCCGCTCGGCCTGGTCCATGCCGATCGCTACGTCGAGACGCGCCTGGTCCTGGTCGGCGATGCCGCGCACGGCATCCATCCCATCGCCGGCCAAGGCTACAATCTCGGGGTCCGCGACATCGCGGCCCTGGTCGAGGTGCTGATCGATGGCAAGCGGCTCGGCCTCGATATCGGCGCCTCCGACACGCTCGAGCGCTATGCGCAATGGCGGCGCGCCGACAATCTCGCCATGGTCGCCGCCACCGACCTCCTGAATCGGCTGTTCTCCAACGACATCAAGCCGATCCGGCTGGCGCGCGACCTCGGCCTGGCCGCGGTCAACCGCGTGCCGCCGCTGCGCCGCTTCTTCGTCCGCCACGCCATGGGCCTGGTCGGCGACCTGCCCAAGCTGATCAGGGGCGAGCGACCCTAGACGAACGCAGTCTGCGGCCCTATCTCAGAGGCCAGATTTCAAGGATTTCCATGGCCCAAGCGCAAGTGCCCGTGACCGTGCTGACCGGCTATCTCGGGGCCGGCAAGACGACGCTGCTCAATCGCATCCTGAGCGAGCAGCACGGCAAGAAGTACGCCGTCATCGTCAACGAGTTCGGCGAGCTCGGCGTCGACAACGATCTCGTGGTCAATGCCGACGAGGAAGTGTTCGAGATGAACAACGGCTGCATCTGCTGCACGGTGCGCGGCGATCTGATCCGCATCATCGAAGGCCTGATGAAGCGCAAGGACAAGTTCGACGGCATCCTGGTCGAGACCACCGGGCTGGCCGATCCCGGCCCGGTGGCGCAGACCTTCTTCACCGACGACGAGGTCAAGGCAAAGACGCGGCTCGACGCCATCATCACGGTGGTCGATGCCAAGCATTTCCTGGGACAGCTCGATCAGGGCAGCGAGGCCGAGCAGCAGATCGCCTTCGCCGACGTGATCCTGCTCAACAAGACCGACCTCGTGAGCGAGGACGAGCTCAAGAAGGTCGAGGCCAAGATCAACTCGATCAACCGCTACGCCCACATCTTCCGCACGCAGAAGAGCCAGATCGAGCTCAACGCCATCCTCGACAAGGGCGCGTTCGACTTGAAGCGCATCCTCGAGTTCGAGCCGGAGTTCCTGCATCACGGCCACGATCACGACCACGAGGAGGAGGTGAAGAGCCTGTCGCTCACCGCCGACCGGCCGGTCGATCCCGACAAGTTCCAGAAATGGATGGGCGCGCTCCTGCAGTTGCGCGGCCCCGACATCTTCCGCAGCAAGGGCATCCTCGCCATCGACGGCGCGCCGCGGCGCTACGTCTATCAGGGCGTCCACATGATGATGGACTCCGACTGGGGCACGCCGTGGAAGGACGGCGAGACGCGCAGCAGCAAGTTGGTGTTCATCGGCCGCAACCTCGATGGCGAGAACCTGCAACGCGGCTTCAACGACTGCCTGAAATAGACGTGAAGCTCGATCTTGCGAATCCGGCCTGGCGCCAGACCCTGCCGCCGGGCCGTTCCGTTGCCGGCGACGCGCCGGCCGTGGCCTGCGCCTTCAACAAGGACGGCTCGCTTGGGGGCTTCGCCCTGGGCGACGGCCGCGTACGCCTGCTGCCGGCCGACATCTCCGCCGGCGAAACGGCGGCGGGCGAGCCGCTGCATGGCGGCGTGGTGCTGGCGCTGGTCGGCGACCCGGCCGGCGACGGCTTCGTGAGCGGCGGCGACGACGGGCGCCTGCTGCGGATCGCCGCCGACGGACGGACGAGCGAGCTTGCCTGCCAGAAGGGCAAGTGGTTCGAGCATATCGCCGGCCATCGCGCGACCGGCGCCATCGCCGCCTCGGCCGGCAAGAACGCCTACGTGGTCAAGGCCGGAGAGGTGCGCGAGTTCGGGCCACACCAGAGCACGGTGGCCGCCCTCGACTTCAGCAAGGACGGCAGCCGCATCGCCTGCGCCCACTATGGCGGCGTCACGGTGTGGAGCATCGGCCAGGTCGTGCTGCCGCCGCGCCACTTCGCCTGGCGCGGCAGCCACGTCGCCCTGAAATGGAGCACCGACGGCAAGTTCATCGCCACCGGTACGCAGGAGAACGACATCCATGTCTGGCGCATGGCGCAGGCCACCGACATGCGCATGCAAGGCTATCCCGCCAAGGTGAAGTCGCTGTCCTGGACCGCCGACGCGCGTTTTCTCTACACCTCGGCGCAGCCGGTATTCACCGCCTGGCCGTTCTCGGGCAAAGGGCCGGAAGGCAAGCCGCCTTTGCAGTTCGGCGACGAAGGCGCCGGCCTGATGACGGTGGTGGCCGCCCACCCGGCCGCCGAGTTCGTGGCCGGCGGCTACGATTCAGGCGAGCTGCAGCTGGGCGACATCAAGACCAAGCGCTCGGTGGTCCTGAAGATGGCCGACGGCTCGGCCATCACCTGCCTCGCCTGGTCGCCTGACGGCTTCCGGCTCGCGGTCGGCAACGAGGCCGGCACGCTCTTGGTGCTCGACCTTCGCCGCTAGCTCCGGGGCGCCATCAAGCGGTGCGATACGAGACAGAGCACGCCCGAAGTAGCCAGCGCGATCGCCATCGGCAGGATGGTGCCGTTGAACGCCTGGCCCACGAACACACCGAACAAGGCGCCGACGCCATACTGCATCACACCCATGAACGACGAAGCGGTGCCCGCCATGTGCGGGTAGCTCTGCAGCGCCAAGACCGTCGCGTTGGGCACGACCAGCGCCATCATCGCGAGGTGCGGCACCAGGAAGATCAGGAACGGCCAAAGTCCGATCGCGCCGGTCCGGACT
>Ga0194121_10003820_pt1 | contig 22415 bp, 15 predicted proteins | sample TA2MahCa50mmetaG_FD_148609 | JGI IMG/M metagenome (GOLD analysis project Ga0194121, IMG submission 148609) | Freshwater microbial communities from Lake Tanganyika, Tanzania - TA2015020 Mahale Deep Cast 50m | ecosystem: Environmental > Aquatic > Freshwater > Lake | place: Tanzania: Lake...
CGTCGGCGTGTCTGTCATCTGATCGAACGTGACGCCGCTCGTGACCGAGATGCCGCTTGGCGTCCAGTTATTCCCGTTTCCGCTGCTATCCTTGCCGATGGCGGCTGCGGTGGCGGCAGAAGCGTCTGCGAACTTTAGATAGAAACCATTGGTGCCGTAAGTGCCGCCGTACTTCTTCGGCACCCACACGCCCGTGGCGCTGTCGGTCGAGCCAAAGCTGGAGGGCGTCAGGGCTTGGCCGTCGATGAAGTTCACCTCGGCCATGTAGCCGTCGAAGAACGTCGGCCCGCCGCTGACGTCGCGGCCGAGGCTGTGCAGGGCGGCCTGGTTGATGCCGAGGTCTGCGTTGAGCGCCGGGTTGTTGCTGGTGCCGAACGCGGTGATCTGCGTCCCGTTGACGTAGACTTTCACGCGATCAGAGGCCGTCGCCTGCGTCGTGTCGAGCGCGACGACGATGTGCATCCACGCGGTCGGATCGCGGAAGACCGCGGTCGTGATGCGCCAGTTGGTGGCGTAGCCGCTAACGGCCAGCTGGTTCGACGTCGTGAACGTGATCGAGGTATAGGTCGCGTCCGTCGTGCCAGCGCGATTGCCGACGAACAGGTTCATCGACACCGCGCCGCCGAGCGTCCCCCGCTTCACCCACGCCGACCATGTCCAGGTCCGGCGGTTGCCCGCGCCTGCCGGCGTGCGCTCCAGATACGCGCTGTTGCTCGCGCGGAAGCGCAGCGAATTCGGGATCTCGTAGCCCGCAAGCGAGGACAGCAGCAGGGCGTGGGAAGAACCTGGTATAGTCATGACATCACTTCACATCGTTGATCAGCGTCGCGGTGATGCGGCTCGCGCTCTCAACGTAATAGACCAGCACGTCCACCGCGCTCGCCGTGGTTGTCAGCGTCGGCGCGGTGCCGCCAGCGAATTTGTAGTTGCTTCCATATGCCAGCGTGCGGCTGCCGGTGCCGTCCTGAGTTATGACGATGACGCCGCTCTGGCCTGCGGTCTGGTTGGTCGGATTGGCGAGCGTGCGGTTGCCGGCGATTGTCAAGCTGTAGTTGTTCGCAGAGGCGAAATCCGGCGTGACCGTTGACGCATCAGACAGCGCTGTGATCGCGCCGCGCTGCGAGACGGTAAAGGTTTGATTTGCGCCGAGCGCCGCTAAGGTCTGAGCACTGTCAGGCAGCGTATATGTCCGTGCCGTCGTGGGACCGGAGAAGGTCATATGATGCGCAAAAATCGGGAGATAGCTGTCGGCGTTTGGAATCGTGATGGTCCTGTCCGCCGAGGGATCGACCACGGTCACGGTGGTTTCGAACTGATCAGCAGTCGCGCCCTCGAACACTAGCGCGGTCCCAGTTCCCAACTGAAGGCTCCCGGTCATCGCAACTGTGCCATCGGCCTTGAAGTCGCCGACGCCAGCGTCGCCAGAGCGGCTGAAGGACAAATAAAGATCGTCGCCGTTGGAGAGCGACCCGGCCGACGCGACATACGTCACAGGGATTTGCAGCCAGCTCCCGTTGTCGGTCACGGAGCCAGAGACAGCCAAAACAAGAACCGTATCAGGAGCCCCGCTTTCGCGCACGATGATGTGACCCTTCGTGGTGCTGGTACTGTCGTCCCACGTCACGATGTAATCAGAAACGTCCGGGTTCCCGGTGGAGTTCGACTGTGCCGACACGGCGACGGCCGTGATCAAGGAAAGTGTGGCGTTGTTGACCCGGATTTTACCGGTGCCGGGGTCTGCCATTGCGGTCGTGCTGGCGTAATCCCAAAAGATCGAGGCTGCGGCGGCCTGGGCTGCGTTGGCGTGTGACAGGGCGTTGGTCTCGCTGGTCGCGGCGGCCGTCGCCGAACTCGCCGCCGCCGTCGCCGAGCTTGATGCCGACTCTGCATCAACCAGCAAGGACCAGTAGGCCACCCCAGCGTTGGCCGAAATCGGTAGCGAGCCCGTCGAGGTGTGGGAGGTGACGCAGATGTAGATGTTGTTGTTGGTGTTATCCTTGACGATGTCCCGCACAGTGTAGGATGTCGCCGTCACCCAGGTGGAGCGAAATGTGCCAAGCTCCTGCGTGATCGACAGCTCCCCAGAGCTATCGAATGCAAAAATCTTGTTGGCGCGGCTGGCTGCGCCAATCGTGAATTCGGTTGAGGTGATCGTGTTGGTCTGCGACAGCTTGATGGCGCGGCCGATGGCTTCATTGACCTGTTGCACCTCCATCGTGAGTTTGTCGAGCGCAGTCTCATGCGTCTCGGCCGGGAATGGGTCATTCGAGAGATAATCAACCTCCTGCGTGTACGACGTATTGCGCGCGATCACCACCGTGATGCCCGTTGCTGCTGCGCTTGTTGTCGTAATCGACCCGCCGGCCTGGTTGCCCGCGCCGCTGACGGTGTAATCCGTTGTGAGCGTCTTGACGGTTTCCGTGCCGTTGGCCGCTCGATAGATTACTTTCAGATCGCCGATGGCAAGGAAATAGAACGGAACCGCGAAGATTGTCGTCGAGCCGTTGGCCGCATACGACACCTTCGAGGTCTGGGATGAGATTGTCATTACGCCCCCCCTTTCACGATACCGGCACGTTATTGTGCGCGCCAGACTTTAGCAAGATCAGGCCACCGATCAATGTCACTGAATGATGCGCCGGGTTTCCAAAAAAACGTGGTGCCGAATTTTCTGGCTCTGCGCTCCATCCTTTTGAGGTAACCCGGCGAGAAATGCTCCTGCAGTTGCTGGAAAATCAGGTGATTGAGCGCCCCCTTTGCGAACCAGAGGCTGGCGCCTGGGGTGTTGTGTTGGAGAAAGCGCACAAGCTCCGCCCCCGAATTCGTGTCGGTGCCCTGAAAAAATTCAATGAGGTTGCCATGGGTCAGTCCTATGAACTCTTCAATCCCGCTGACCAACGGACCCGCCATAGTGGACAAAACTCCGACGTTGGTATATTGCTGGGTTTGCGAGGACAGAAAATCGCCATATAGCCCGAGGCTCCCGCCCTTGAGCATCGCGGCAAACACGTTTTTCCACCCGTCGGGGTGGGCGGGGTTAAAGCTGGGCGGGTCTTTGCCCAAGAGAATATTGTTTATCGACAAAGTCATGGCACCCATTATTGTTGTTCCGGCTATTATCGACGCGATATAGGCCGCTTTACTGGTAGTTCCTGGCATGTGCGCAACGCGCATCCAGTGCTTTGCCACCAGACTGAACGGGAAGGACTTAAACAGGAAGATTGAGCGCCCGAGTTCCCCGAAAAAGGTGCCGCGAGCAAATTGGCCGGACATATAATAATTCTGCAACTTACCTGGACGAAGGACCGCTATATCGGTTTCGTCTAGCGTCGCGGACAGCAACCGTCGCGCGGCCAGGAATTTCGCATTTTCGGCATCCGCCTCTGTCATGTTGAACTTAGCCATCAGTTTGTTATTTGGGATGTCCATGATCCCCGCCGGCGTCAACAGTCCATTGCCGACGCCTATGTCATCCAGATTTGCCATCTTCCAAATGGCCCAATGCTGTGGCGTAATGCCTTTTCCGAGCAGGATGCGATGGTCGCCAGGGGCAATCTGGTCTAACCTATCGTACTTGCCAACAATTTCGCCAAGCGCCGAATAAAGGGTCATAGCAAACCCCCGGCGGCGGCTGGCATCCAGCCAGGTCATGCCGCTCATCCGCATAACCGATGAGGCAATATTGGATGCAAAGCTGTGAGCATCTAATCCATTTTCCATTAACCGGTTCAGCGATCCCGTGACCGTATCCGCCGCGAGACCCATGCGTATCGCAAGGTTTTTGGCGGCATCCGTATTTGGTAAACTTCTGATCGCATTAGCGGTGATTTGTACGTGTGGCAGGTTCAAGACGTGCCCAGTCAAATGCATGAAAACGGTATCACCAAGCGCGGCGATAACCGCCGAGCCCAGACGTGAAGCGACCATCCATCTGCGCAACGTGTCAAAACCCCTCGCAAGGCGCGGGTTCACAGGGTCATCAACATTGCCTGTTGCGAAATGAACCTTTCTACGGAGTTGGTTGAACTGTGTTTCTAATTTTTCTGGATCAATATTATGCTGTTTTATGGCGGCTTCGTGTGCCATTGCAAGAAGGGCGTTAATATTGTCGTAAGCGTTGTGCCCGAATGTCTCCGCCAAGGCGATGTCTTGTGATACCGCAGCAAGGTGATTAAGCATCGTATCATACAGGTTGTGCTCGCCGTATTCCTCATTGTATTTAATTTGGGACTCGGCATCCTTAAAATGGAGTTCCCGGTGCTCTGAATAACGGCTGCCGAGTTCTCGTCTTCCAGTTTTGGACCCTCCACTTTTCCAATGCTTGTTTGCCCCATTCGAACTAATCGTATCATAGGCATGTTCTAAAAACGTGATCAGTTCACCGTCATCCATTAGGCGGCCATCATCATGCACATATCGGTCGCGCCTGAGCAGCGGCATGATAAATTTGACCCATCCATCCTTGGTGGCTTTGGAAACCTTTATCAACGAGTGACTCTGCGGGATGAGCCAATCCTCAAGTCGGTTAACCGCGCCGCCCACAGCGTTAAATCGTTGGCGCGCGAACTCTGCGGTCTTCGACCAGGTTTCCGCAATGGCCTTCATCGCGGGGCTGCTTTTCTCGCCGTGAATCGCATAGATAAAATCCCGCGCTGCCGCTTTGCTATTCCATTGAACGGGACCAAATTTTTTCATCAATGAATCAAAGACGCTAAAGCTTAGCGACAATAAATAATGCGTGATGGCTTTTTCCTTGGATTCAAAAGCCTCCATCTTCGCCCCGTCTCTCGAAAACACCATATCCGTTATAACTTGACGAGGATCATCCCCAGCGTTTAGCCGATCATTAAAAGCCTTGAATATTTCAGCCTTTTGCAGTGTTCGCTGCAAAACCTTTTCAGCCCTTTCTTTTCGGAATATCACATAGTTATCTGCAGCGGCCTGTATCCGTTGCGCTATCGTCATAGCCGCCCACGCCACGTTGTCCGCAGAGGCAAGGCCCCGCACGATCATAGTAATATCCTTCGTGACTTGTTCCGCGTCTTTTTTCGTGAGTTTTAACTGCGCTTCGACCTTGACGCGGCAAGATGTAGCTAGGGACGTAGGCATTTACCGACCATCCATTTTCAAACCGATGAAAACAAGCAGCGTGCGACAATTAGCGCCTCGTTCCGTGCTTCGGGTGATTCTGCGTTTTTTACCTCCCTACGCACCCGGTTGATTAACTCATTGGCATCAACTCTTTTACCCTCTTCGTCCACCATTATTACATTTGGAAACTGTTCCTCCGGTTTGCCGGCCGGCGCTTCGGCCGGTGCTGCGGCCGGCGCTTCAGCCGGTGCTGCGGCCGGTGCTTCGGCCTTCGCAGTCTCTTTGCCGGTCTCTTTGGCTTCTCCGGTATAAAAAACACCATACCGTTCCCTCAAAACACGGTCGGTTTCAGCCAAAGCCTCGGGGCTAAACACCCGTTCGCCACCAATCCACGTACCGGCGCTACGGAGGCCAGGAATGCCAGGCCCGCCGTACTGAGTAAAAAAAATCCAGTCGGCAGGAACACTAAACCGCGCCCAAACATTTATGTCCTTGAATACGGGAATGGCGTCGCGCACAGTAAACTCACGGGGAGGCGGAAGTCTGTCGCCAAAATGTTTGACGAGATCGTTCGCCACTATATTGAGGTGTTCCCTGGAACCGATGTAGAGGATGATATCCCCGCCCGTGTCCTTTTGGCCAAGCTCGGTCATCCAACGGTTAAATTGCGACAATTCACCGCCGGGCGCCTTTGCAATACGAGCCGTCCGTCCATTTGCAGCCACACGTTGTATCAGCGGATGTTGGCTACCCCACGCCTCAATCTCCATGTTTTGTTTGTTGTCGCCTGACCGGGCAATTACAATCTGCCACCCCTCTCCATTCTGGGGAGTAGGTGTCGGCACGGGATCGTTCTTAAAATGCTCCTTCACCACCTCCGCAGCTTCGTCCCTTCGCTGTAAAACGGTCGGGTCGACACTGGTGTTGTCAGGCAATTGGACGACAACCTGCTCGCCCTTCAACACCTTTTCCATTGTTTCTGTTTTAGCGATTCCTACGTCACGGGCAGCGGCGGGAGTCAGTGGCACTAAACCATTCCCGGCCCTAGCCTGAACTACCGCGTTCATTGTTTGGCCCACCACGGTCTCTGCGCCCCCTTCTTCGGCCGATATCTTTTTATTTTTTTTGGCCTCAAACGCGCGACGAGCCGCGCTATGCCCCAAAGCACCAAATCCCCCGCCCAAGAGCGCGTCGGCTACAATCGACCATCTGTCAAGGACTTCGTATTGGTCGGCCATTTCCGTATAGCCGTTGTCACGGAGCATTTTATTGATCCCAAGGCGACCAACCATGCCCAAGGCGACGTTAGATCCAGCGCCATATAACAGGCTCGTAGACGCGCGCAGCGCGCCCCACCCGGCTAGGCTAACTGGCAACGCAACGCCCGCTCCTGCAACGAGGCCATCGATAACGGCGAGTTTCCTTGCTGTCTCCTTGTCAACGCCACTTTCTAGCCACTTCTGGTAATGCGCATGGCCCTCAGAGGCGGCCACGCCGGCTGCAGTGGCCCCCAGCCCGATGGCCCCTGTTCCCCCTGTGAGTGCACCGATGGCGATTACCGGCGCTATTCTAAAGAGCTGGTGCGCGAAATGCCCCACCACACCGGTCGAATAGGGGCTTGGCTCTAAATAATGAGCCCATTTTTTTAATTGCCGCGTGCTCCGCTCACCAAAGCTCCTCGTTCCTTGCAGTTGTTCCCACAATTGGAACTTCTGTTCCCCACGGGGACCAGCGTCTCCCGGCTCTGAAGGATCATCGAGCCACCGATCACCTGCCATGGCCAAATCGCTAAAAAGTGGAATGCCGGTTTCGGTGGCAAAAATGGCAGCGTTATTGTGGAACGCAAGCAAGCCCGTGCCCGCCGCCGCAACATCACTCCAAAACCGCCATTTATAGGAGCGGTCATGGGGCATGGTACTCGATAGCCTCGCAATATAATCACGGTCCTCTTTCTCGTAAATCCACGCCATAGTGGACATAGTGAAACCTCTTCGTCCGCCGACCTACTACGGCCAACCTAACGCTTTCCCTTCAGGTTCCATTCAGTACTTTGGGGTCGAGACGTTCGTTGCCCACTCTTGCTCTCGCACCATTTGTTTACGCTTTTCAATCCACCTTTTAATTGCCTTGACGAGGGCTTTCCAGTCGCTCATTATTCGTTCCCGTTCTCGTTCCCCGCGAGCTTTCCAGATATCCGATGGCGTCATAAAGTCAGGATGCCGCGTCACCGCATCTATTCTGTTGGCTAAATCAATTGCGAGCTTAGCCCTAGTCCTTATGATGGCCTTCTCTCTGCTATCCCCACGCCCTTCCTCAAGCACCTTAGCTGCGGTTTTTCGCAGCGCGGGTGCTTTCTGAATGGCGTCATTCAGCCACCGCGACATCGCTTCATCTCTTGTCTCTCCAAATGGCGGCCGGCTTATTTGTTCATACGGTTTGTCAAGAACCCCCTCGAACGCGGCTGTCAAATCATTCATTTGCTCACCGAGCAGGTCCGCCGCTTCCGGTAGCGGCCCGAGACCAGGTCTGCCCCATTCGGCAGCCTCGCGCGGCGTAAAGTCAGGATGACCGGCAAAAGGCTGCCCCGCTTCAACCAGAGCCTGAACCTCTTTCGGATCGGGTGGTTCATTAATAGCCGCGAGCTTTTCAGCCACGCTCGTCTCTATGGCGCGTTTTATAATCTTGGCGGTTGGCTCTCCAACCATGTTTACCACGTTATCCCATACTGCTTTATACCGGGCCTGCAACTCGTCTTCCCTGCTCTGCTCCGCCCTGATCTCCCCTTCCAAGAACATCTCTGACGGCGGGGCTTTCTCGTTCCAATCAGCAGGTTTATACTCGTCCGGTAGCGGATACTGTTCGCCAAAAGCGGCGAAAGGCGACAACCCTTTTTCGATGCGCTGCCGTGCAAACTCGACGGCTTTCTTGACAATCTGGTCGGTCGGCCGTCCACCGCCCAGCAGGAAATCAAGTTCTTTCCGGGTTAAGGTAGGCACCATCGTCGGGATTAGTGTCTCCACTCCGTCAAACTCCACACCGATTGAAATCTCGGTTGCTACCGTCCCGCTCCCGTCTGTCATTTTTTGGGGCCCAAAATATCCATTGCCCTTGAAGGTGCCGTCGAGGCGCTCACCCCAGCCCAAATCGATTGATGATGGATCTTCGGCAGCCTGCCGATCTGGGTCAGATAAGCCGAAGCGGCGCCGGTCTTCCTCGGCCATATTTACGACATCGGCGGGAGCGTCGGCGGCCTCGCCCTGCTGACCTGTTCCGGGTTCCTCATTCACCGTGGCCTGCGGTTGGCCGGATTGATCTTTGGCAGCCGGCGACTCGTTACTCCCAAAAACCGACACGATGCTGTCCAACAAAGATTGATCGTCGGCGGCCTCGTCCTGACGTGACCCGTCTGGATAACCATTCTTTTGATCTCCTCCCTGCCCCGCCACGTTCATCTTCAGCCGTTGCATGGCCGACCAGTCCACCCCCTCGCCCTCGCCCTCGCCCGCCAGGCCCTCGCCGCCACCGCCACCGCCGCCCAGAGGCTGGCGGCCGCCCCGCCACCCCACACCCCCCACCACGGGCGGCACGATACCAACCCCACTGGCTTCCGCCCTAATGTCGAAAAGCACCGGATCGCGGCCTCGGCCTTTATAAAAATCAACACCTTTATTGGTACTCAAAAAATATACGCCGGGACGAAGGGTGAGAACGCGGTAGTCATCTAGGTCCGTGGAAATATCAAGTTTGTCGCATTCCTCTTTGGATCCGCCGCAGCTTTGCAATAGCTGCCCTTCAAGGATTCGTTTTGTATCCCCCATGGAAATGGCGTCGCCATCTGCCCCAGTTGGTAGAAGCATCGGCACCCCCTGGGGGCCTTCCTCTGGTGTGCCGATGATGTCGGTGGTGCACCCCTCTATAGCCACTTTTCGCACGTCTTCCACTTCAGAGGCCTCCAAGCTCTCTTGGTGTTGGTTTATCCGAGCTAACGCACAAGCATACACTTGTCTCGTAGCCGCTTCCTTTGCCTGTGGAGACCACTCCATCCAATTCCACGAGTTTGAAAAGTTCTCTCGCACCTCGTTTATGACCGTCTTATTGAATGCATTACTGCCAAGCGTTTTTTCATTTCCATCACCGCCATGGCGGCTAAGGAAAACGCCCTGAATTATCTGGTTGGCCAGGGTAATATTTTCCGTCGAGGGCGGGAGCCACCGATAATTCGCCACTAAGTTACCCTCTTGGTCCTTAAATCTCCCACCTGGGCCAGGTCTTGGCCTGAGCAACTCAATAGCTTTTGTAAACGCCTCGGCGTCGTCACCAAAAATTTGGGTAAATACCCCATTAATTTGTTTAATATACGCATCGTTCCAAACCACTGCAGAAAGGCGTGCGTCGCCGCCTGCTACGCCTGCTACGGCGCTATTAGCGATTAATCGCAACATCGCCGTTTGTTCATCGGGCGTTGTGAGGGCATCCCATTGGTTTCGAATCATTCCCAATTCGGCGAGGGAGAAATAGGTATTGGGAGGGATTTGATATGGCCCCTGCCCCCGCTCGTTTAACAACCGCACCATCATAAAACGCTTACTTAATTCGGCGCCAAAGGTCGTTGGGTCATAATTAAATACTTCAAGATTTCCATTTTCCACGGCCGTGCCAACAGGATCTTGGCTTCGTTGTTCGTATAGGCTTGTAGCCATGTTATTCATGGCTTCATATATTTTTTCTCTAGTTTCAATTAGTGCATCGTCGGTATATACCTTTTTCCAGTAAGAGCGCAGAGCTTCTGCATTTTCCCTATCTGTGCTGTTTTTCATGGCGGCAATTATAGCCCCGGCATCCATGACCTCTTTGTATTTATTATATTGATGGTTTGCGTCATCAGGATTAGAATAAATTGCCTGAAATGTTTCTAAGGTAAAAAATGAATCCTCAGCCCGAGAAACCCCAGCTAAAGCGCTCGCCATTTGGCCGTCTATTTCGTCCCTCGTTTGATCATTGGCAATACCGGTGCGTTTTATGCGCTTCTCCAGGTCCTCTATCACCGTAGAAAGTACGGACATGGGTGAGGCCGCCGTCAAGTCGGCAAGGGTGTTCTCCAATTCGGCGTTTTCTTCCGGTATCTCCGCGCGCGCTTCTCCAGGTCGAGCCGCGCCATGCGCTTGCGTAAAGTCAGGATGACCGGCCGTAGGTCGCCTCTGTTGAGCCGCAGGAGTGACGTTGTATGCGTCGTCCCACCTTTTCTCAAGGTTGGCATAGGTCGTTGTCTTCAAATGGGTGTTTGCGGCCAACACCTTGGCCGTAAGCACCAATCGGCCGTCATCATCTTTGAGTTCGGACAGGGAAATTTGTTTGTTGTCAGGATTATTGTCTACTGCGCTGATAAGTCGGAACGCTGTAGGACTGCCAAAATGGTGCGCAAGATACATTTCCCAATTAGATGGGGATCGGTGGAGATAATTGGTCATCTCCGTCGCGAGCTTGGCTGTCCACCAAGCCATCCCGTTTATGGCCTGGTCTTGAGTAAGTGTTTCGCGCTTATCCCAGGCGGGGAAATTTGGCACATTTTGGTGTATCTGGTTCCACGTATCCTTGGTAATTTGATACGGCCCGTAGGCGGTGGATGTGGGCGATTGAGCGTGTAACGGATCGCTATGGCCACCAGTTTCTAACCTAGCAACCGCCGCATAATATTGTGTAGCGTATGTCGGATTGTATTGGCCGTCAGACAGGCTACCAGCCGTCGGCGTAGTACCAGCCGTCGGCGTAGTACCAGCCGTCGGCGTAGTACCAGCCGTTGGCGTAGTACCAGCCGTTGGCGTAGTACCAGCCGTCAGCCAACCTAGGCTCAAACGGAGCCAATCTGATATGGATTGGATTTGTGATGGAGTTGCAGACTCCGTAACGCGAAGCCACGCTGCGATTAGCATTTGTGTCTTGCTTTTATCGGCCCAAACAACCTTATCCATTGGAGGAAGGTTAGAATTTGCAATTGCTAACTGATGTTGTGCAAACGCATCCTTCCAAGACATAGTCCCATTAACAACCAATTTTACAAGGTTGTCTTGAGTTTTGGTCAGTAAAGCGGTTTGACCTGCAACCCTCACACCGGTTTCAAGTTCATAAACTTTATCCGCCACCCTCCCCTTGGTGTTGTCAGCCAATCCCTGAAAAATTTGCCGCACAACTGGGTCGGGTTCGGCGTCGACAGCATGGTCTAATGGAGCGAACGTCCGGGTAAGATAATTGCCTGCCCACCCTTCCGAACCTGTGCCATCAGGCGTTGCCACCTGGGCCAAATCATCTGGGTTGAGGCCGTCAGCCTCATTAGTCGCCGCGTTTTGCATATCGACTTCAGTTTGCGATAACCAGTGACTAAAAATGGCTACACGGTCATTTTTATATGTTTCGCGCAATTGCCTGTGTAGATCCTGGCCGGCAGCGCCGACATCCCGAAGTGCCGCGCCAAGATAAGCAGGCACTATCGGCGGATCGGCGACGGGCGCTTGTCTGCTTTCCACACCGCCTCGCGGCTCGCGCTGCGATTCATAAAGAGGGATCTTGATAGGCATTATTTGCCCCCTTGCGGCCTAAGACGCCGCCGGCGCTGCCAAAGTCGGCGATGCGCCATCTCCTCGGCAGCCAGACCCTTGGTTGCTTGCGTTTTGGGTCTATCCAGATATGGGTGTATTTCTTTATAGCCACCCAAAATTTCGGCCCCGGCGCCGACAAGGCCGCTCATCCTCGTGCTTCTGGCGGCTTCGTTGTACTTCGCGGCATCCATAGACGACAATTGCGCCCGTGACCGGAGGTTCTGGCCCTGGTTGAAGAAACTGGCGCTGTCAAGCGCGCCTTCGTATCGAATAGTCAGGGCGTCGAGTTCGTTGGCGATTTCGCTTTGCCTGATGATGTCAAGATTGCTGCCCGATCCCAGGGCGGTGCCAGATTGCGCCAGACCGGCCCTCGCCATGCCGTGCCGCATGGCAATCTGCCGCCGCTGCATTTCCTCTTTCCTGGCCGCCTGCTCCCCGGCGGCCCTCATGTTCATATCCGCAATCAGCGCCTCGTTCTCCTGAACCTGGGCGTTATAGCGCGACGCCGCAGCGCGGTTTTGTAGATCCTGCGCGGTCGCGCTGGCTCCCATCAATGTCCCTATTGTCTTCACTGCTGTTGAGGCGATCAGCAGTTGTTTCATCGCTACCGGCGTGAATTGCATGGCACCCTCGCATATAGTTCACAATCCTCGCCGGTCGGCGTGTAGGATTTCATTGTACCCTCGTGCTTGAATCCAAGGAGGCGCGCCCAGCGATGCCCCTGCGTGAAATTACAGAGAACGGCTGTTTCGATGCGGCGGAACTGATGCATCTCCATGGCCCTCAAGACTGCCTTGGTGATATGTATGAAATGAGGACCGGCCTCCTTGGCAATCAGCCCCCAGGCGTAGGCCCGGTTCTCCCACATTTCAAACAGCCCGATGCACGCGATCACCTGATCGCCAGCCAGACCAGTATACGCCGGGCCACCGGAGTACAGGTGTTCGCCATATTGCCTATCGGCCAGAGCCGGTTGCAGCATGGCTTGACTGGGTTGCAAGAGTAGGCGCTCCAGGTGCTCAGGATGAAACGGCTCAATCATCATTGGCGATCAAAGGTCGTCAGTTGCGGCATGATCGAAACCAGCGTCATTGGTAGCGGCTGCGTCTGACGCAACAAAATGACGCCATCGGAATCATAGCCGTTCGGCCACTCGATCATCATGTCGCCGGTAAACAGCGCCGGCGGCGCGTTCATCGCATCCGCGCTTGAGCGGAATTGAAACTCGTCCAGATTGTTCACGTCAGGGCCGGCGAACCCGCCCAGCGTGTTGAGAAAGCGAAACACGACCTTGCTGATGCGCTTCATCTTGCCCTGGCTGGTGCCGTCCTCCGCGCCAGCCTCGATGCGGTTGGTCTGAAATGTAGCCGGACAGGCCAAGCCGATCTGCGCAATCGTGTCTGTGCTGTGGGTGAGTGCCAGTGTGATCTGGCCGTTCTCAACGGTGCGGTCAGGATGGGCCGCACCCTTCAGAAGAACCTGGACCGTCTGGCCATTGAGGTGCGACAGGCCAGTGACGGTGGCGGTGCCGGCCAGGACACTTTTGGTGATGCCGGCGTCCACATAGAAACAGTCCTCCTGTGAATCGCCGAACCAGTATTCACGCTCCAGCCATTCGATGTAGCGTTTGGTCTGGCCGTTAATCGTGCGCTTGACGATCAGCCAAAGATCGTCGCGATCCTTGTAGGGTGACGGTATGACGACGACGCTCTCGACCACGGTCTGGCCGCCCGAGAATGAGCCGCCGAGAATGTGCCGGTGCCAGGCCAAAACTTCGCTCTCTTTGTTGAACGTGAAGCCCAGCAGGGTTCCATCGCCCCGAACGGCCCACGCCGCGACATAGGGCTCCCTGTGCCACGCGAGCTGCTGAATGCCGCCCAGCGTTATGTGATCCGCGAGTATCGTCTGGTCGGCCGTGACATAGCCGTTTTTTTGGATGTCGTAGTAGAGGTCTTTAAGTTTTCGACCGGATCGCTGAACAAACAGCACCGAGAAGTTCACCCTCACGGGCTTGCAGGATCTCGACCCCTCGGATGTCTGCTGCTCGACCTTGACGTTATCGGGCGCGAACGCTTCGCTGCTGGAGTTCTCGGCGCAGGCAAATTCCGCGCCGGCGGTGCCGATGAGCAGCGACTGGGATGACATGAGCCACTCGATGCGGTTCGTCTGTTCGGACGTCATGGTCAACTGGATCGCCCGATCCGCAACCACGTTGCCGGACGTGTCGGTTTTCGCGAAATTCTCGAAATCGTCGGACACGCTGAAATACAGCCTTTGGCCCTTGGCCAGGGCAAGGCGCTCGCGGAAAAAGGTAACCTTTGATGGATAGCCCTCGACCGCTGAAAACGAGGCGTTCGCCCAGCGGTACGTGGCGGCACCAGAACCCACAACGCCCAGCGGCAGTGGGAAGTCGCCGGTCACCGTCGCTGTGACCTGCGTCGCGGTGGTAAGGGCGGTGATGGTCACATAGCCAGTGCCGATGTCCACGAACGTCCAGTCCAAACCTTCGCGCTCGACAACCGTGCCTTCCTTGGCATTGCCGTCGCCATCGGCCTGCGTGCCAAAGGTATGCGTAGGCGCGTCACCACCAGTGCGCCACACCTTGCCGGCGGACGGTGTCCCGTTCGTCGCGCATTGATAGGTAATGCCGTTGTAGCGGCGATAGACCTGGTGCGGGTTGGTTTTGAATTCCTGGCCTGCGGCCCACGGCTTGATAAGCGACAGGTCTTGCGGCTCCATGTAAAAGATCGAGCCCACCATGTCCGCCGAGAACAGCGACTGGGAAGCCGTCAACGTGACAGAGCCACTCGTCGCGCTGGCGTAGACCGTGATGTTCTTGTCCGTGTTCAGATCCTTGAATGGCCCGTTCTTGAACGCGACCTGGGTAAGTACCCATTTGGTCGCGCCATAGCGTTCTAGCTTGTAGGTCGGGTAGCTCTTGTGAGCGATGTAAATCACATCGCCGGTCTGCACCATATCGAGCACGAACGTGCCGTCGGTCGCGTCGGTGAGGTCGGCCACGAGGTATGGTGTCGGGATCTCGTAGATGTTGCTGGTCAGCGCATACCAGTAGGTGGCGTTGGGCGGCACGAAGCCACTGTGCGTGGCGATGCAGTAATAGTTGACGTTCGAGAGTGCCACCAGATCGCCGATGGCGTAGTACTTGGCGCCCGTGTGCGTTCCTGATTGCCCACCGCTGGTGTTGATCGCACTGCCATTGGCGGTCGCGGCTAGCTGGAAGGTGTTGGTCGTGGAGCTGACCACATAATAGGCCGTGCCTGCCGTCAGGCCGGTCGGCAGCGCACCGGTGGTGGTGAGCACAACTCGGTCGCCATTCGCCAAGCCATGACTATTCCAGGTTACGACGCCGGGCGACGCAATGGTCAGCGTGACGGTCGCGGCCGTTCTATAGGCGGCGACATTGCTGGTAGTAAGCTGCGCTTGGTTTGTAAAAAACCGGAGGTAGCGGTCACCGAATTCCAGAACGTAACTCTCGCTGACGTTGAACTCAAATGTCGCCAGCCATGTGCGATTGGCCGAGTTCTTGATCTCGGCGACATACCTGGTGCCGGCGCGCCGCACAGCCGGCCCACCGACGGTTGGGATGAAGTTCTCGCAGACCTGTCCGCCCTGGTCGTATATATTTTGGTCAACGCGGCCGGCCAGCAGAGGCGAAAGTTCGCCTGCGTTAAACGCCGCGCGGATCGGTGATGCCCGCGCCATGGATCATAATCTCGAAAAAATCCAAGCGTCGTCTGGTATGGAGGCCGGGAGCCGCTCGACTGCTGATGCCCGCCTTGCCACCACGATGGCGTTCTTGTACTCCTCCCAGGCAAATTCGCGCTTGGTGCTTGATTGAGTGAGATCTTCGCAGAGTTCCACCGCCAGACGACAGGCAAGAACCTCACGGAAAAGCGCATCCCACTTTTGCGGATCGGCTATCGACGCGCCGTATCGTATTGACAGCGGCGACGACAAATTGGTGAGGACCATGTTGTCCTCGACAACGTAGTCAACATCCTCGGAGTTGCGATAATCCGCCAGATCGGCAGGGGGGTAATCCTCGCCCACCATGTCTAGTCGCAAAAAGTCCGTAGGCAGAGCATAGGCATGTTCAAAACCGTAGAGCGGTGCGTCGGCGAGAGCTGCCACTTGGACGCGCTTGATAGCGAACGACCAGCGGTTCTGCCGAAGCTCGGCGTCGCGCAAATCGTCAAAGCATGAATTGACCGCGCGGGCCTGCTTGCTGTCGTCCAGCAACGAGGTGATGCGCGCGGCCCCCAGCTTGGTAAGGGCTCGGTTGGCAACGTCTATGACAGAAGCCATGGAGAGACTCTAGGACCAGACCTTACCGTTACTGTGGATAAAGATCAGCAGCTTTTCCACCGCGACGACAAGATCCATCTTCGATGGGACATTGGCGTTCGTGTTGATGACGAGTTCGATATCGCGGGAGGTCGTCGACGACTGCGAAACGACGTTGCCAGCCGCGCCAGCTCCTGCGTTCACCCCGAAAAAATAGGCCATGGTTTCGCTCCTCTGAGTTGAAGGGAGGGCGGGTTGCCCCGCCCCCCCCAGGTTCGTTAGTTAGGCATCGTGTAGTACAGATCGACCACCAGTGTCCCAGAGGATGGGAGATTGGCGGCCGCAATGGTTCCGATCACGTTTTCCTCCGCAGACAGTGGCGACGTTGCCGAGACAGCGGTCATCACGCCAAAGAACGTCGGCGTGTTCGTTGCGGTAAACGCGGCGGCGGCGCGGTATTTTTCGGCAGTGCCGGAAATACCAATCGCAAGCGTAGAAGAGCCAAGCGACGTTCCTGTGTTCAGGACACCGAAGGCGAATGTCGCACCTGTTGGCAGAACGCCAAACAGGAGGGTATCACTGGTGGTCTGGGCCGCCAGGGTAATCGTGGCTCGTAAACGCTTGGTGCGAGCGCCGTAGACTGAAGCCGAAGGTCTATAGCCTGCGGCAACAGCCGACGCCTGTGTGGTGCCGGTTGTGGTGCCGGCCAGTTCGTTCGACAGATATTGTGCCATTGGTTTCCCTCCTTAGACGCAAGTAATGAAACCGCAGCGCTTTTCTTCCAGGCGTGCGCCACCGAAGGTGCCGGTGACGTACACCTGGTAGGAATTCCGCTTGTCCGACCTGCGATCAACGGAGGTCTGCACGTCATTCCACATTCCAAGGGCCATTCCGCTCTTTGCCCAGAACGGAACCATCCACTGGGAACCGGTAGTATAGCCGGTTACGCTGGAGTTGATGGCGGTGTTGAAGTTAGCGCCGCCTGGGATACGCTCGGAAATAATGAAGTTGAAGCCCATGAAGCTGGAGATCTTGCCGTTCACGAGCACCGGAGTGGTGTTGTAATCGAGCGAGATCGCCTGGGCTTCATTGAGAAGATCATCATGCTGGCGAGCCGTCATGACGCAGAACAACTGGTCGTTGTCTACATCAACCTCGGCTGCCAACAGGATTTTCTTCGCCGCGCGCAGTTTGGCGATGTTGAGGCCGGTGTTACTGGCCGCTCCGGTTGCGACGGCAACGGCCTGGCTGCCGCCATTGAAGGCGGACAGCAAGCCCGTGGCCGCAGTGCCATTTTCACCGGTATTGTTGCTGTTGAAGAAACCAGAGATGATCTCGTCATCCATGGCCCGCCCCATTGCCCAAGCGCCGGCCATGGCATACGGGCCGGCAGGATCGATGAGCATCCGCAGCTTGTCCTGGTCATCGATGAGATCGGCCCAATCGTAGTCGTTGGGGTAGATCCATCGTTTGTCCTGGGGCGTAGAGATGAGTGGCGTGTCCGAATGACGGGACTGGTTGCGCACCGGAGATACAGAGCCGAACTGCTCGGCCATGCTCGCAGCCTTGCCGGTGAATGAGTAATTCGCGCAGCAACTGCGAAGGCGAGAGCCCTGCTGCTGGAGAAGCATAGCGACGTTCGTAGCGTAATGCTGAACGAACGCTGTGGTGACATTGAACGACATGGTTAAACCCTCCTAGGTTTAAGGTGAGTAATTTCGATGGAGGGCTTGTCCGCATTGCGCGGGGCCAGTCTGCTTTCTTTCAAGCCGCCACCCGGCCCCAACGTGGGGGTTGTCGGGATCTGGACATCTACCCATTCAAGATACAGCGCGGCCGCTTGTATGATATCGGTCGGCGCCAATGTTGGGCGAGATGCCAATTTCAAACATTCTAATCTGATTAGACGATTTTGCACGCGGTTTTTTTCTAACACGGCAATGCCTATTCAGCCGTAGGATTGGCTAGGGCCATCAAACGGGCCATTTCGTTAAAGTGATCAGCGCTGCCCTTCAGATATTTTGAGGACCAGTCTGTATCTTTTAACAGATCACGAACCCGCGACTTGGCGGCTTCTGGCGTCATTCCGAACGAATTGGTCGCCCGCCCACCCTCGAAATCGTGCTCGATCAGCCCACGGCCAATGCGGCTCAAGAGCTGCATGAGTGCCTTGGTGCCGATGGCGCTTTCCATCTTGGCCAGGACATCGCGGGACAGGCCAAATTCCCTGGCGGCTCGTGTGCCAAGCTCGACGTTTTCGGCCCATGCCTGGCCCCATTCGCCCTTGAGTTCGGTGATGTCGGCATCGGAGCGTTGCGCCATCGTGGTCTTATATTGCTCGGTCGCGGCGCTTTGGACGCTGTTCCACCATTCAGCGAGCGCCGTGCCCTGTTTGCCGGTCAGCCCCAGCTCGTGGAATTTCGACGCAGCCTGCTTGGAGAAGTCGCCGTCCTGCCCATCCGGCACCGGCAACTTGTAGCCGTCGGCCGTCTTGGGGCGGCCCAGAGCTTCGTAAACACGGTTCCAGCCATCGGTGTCGGCTTCGCCCTTGGGCATCACCAGCTTGTCCTGACCGACCAGCTTCTCAAGATTGCGGTAGCCGACTGCAAGATCGGCCGGCTCTTTCCAGCCCTTTTTTTGCAGATAGCCCCGCAGATCCGCATCCTGAATCTGGTCGTACCACGCGCCTGTTGCGGTGGCGGCCTGGTTGCTGACGGCGCCATTATCAGCAGGAGCAACCGCCTCCGCTGCTGGACCTGCGTTTCCGGCGGCGGCGGGTGCGCTGGCCGGGTTGCCGGCCAAAAGGGCCGACCCGTGTCCTGCTTCGGACATGCTCATTTACCTTTCTGTCTGGTCATCATACGAGCCCTCATGGAGCCCAAACACCTGCTTATCGTTGACATACAAATGGGCCTGGATACGGTTCCAGACCTCGCGACGGCCTTCTGCCATCGCCATCGCCAGCGGGTCAATCGTCTTGCTGATCGGCGAAACCATCGCCGTCGAACTCGTTGCCCTGCAAAACTTTCTGAGGTCGTCAAACACCGCCTTGGCCTCCGGTCCAAGGTTGCCGTCGCCATCCAGAAACACCCGCTTGTAGGCGAGTTTCTTGCGCATGATTTTCTCGATGAGACGGTTAATCATGGCGATGCATTACGCTCAACCGGTGGCCTGAACGGGGCGGTCCATGGACGAGGCCCCGGCGATAGCCTGCGCCTGCGCCATGTTCTTGGCCACTTCGCCGACCACCGGGGCCGCCTGAAGCAACTGCTGGGCCTGCGCGGCTTGGTTCTTCTGCTCCTTCATCAACTGGATCTCCTCCCTGGAGCGCAGCACCTTCATTGGCACACCATTGATTTCGGCAAGCTCCCGCACAATCGCTTCAGGGTTAAAGACGTCGAGCACCCCAGGATCAATCTGCGCCAGGGGCGCGACGCTTTCGATGGTGCGCAGAATCGCCATGCCTTCGTCGGCCCTTTGTGCTCTGTTGAGCGGGCTGACGTATTCAACGTCCACCATGCCGCCTGCGTTCCGCAGCTCATCCGGCATGGGCGGCAGTGCATCGGCCATGCTCAAGATGTCGATTTCGCGCTCGATCAATGGACCCAGGAATTCGGATTGCTGGCGGCCCATGCTGGGGGCCAGCAACGCCCCCTTTTCCTGCGCCCGCAGCATGGCCTCGGTGGCCGTCATATAGGGCTTCTCAACCAGGATCTGGAACAGCGTGACCAGGAACGCATCGTTGATGACGCGCCGGCGCTGTTCCATCATCTCCAGGCCGATGTCCACGCGCGCATTGGTCTGGAGCGGGAGCACCACTTGGTGGCCCGCGTCGCTCACGCCGCCGTAGTTCAGCGCACCAGGTCTGAGATCAAACGCCTGCAACGCGCCGTCCTCCTGCAACAAGAGCGGAGGATCAACAATCTTATGCGCAGCGCGGATCACGGTCTTGCTCATCTCGTTGAGCATCTTCACATCGGCCAGCACCGTCATTGCCGGCGAGCGGCCATAGATCTCCTTGGGACCGACCACATAGCGGCCGATGGCATAGGGCATCGTCCGGTAGCCACCTTCTGAAAGAATCTGGTGGCCGGTCAGCGAAATGTAGCAACTGTAGAAGTTCATGCCGCGATAGTCCCTGCGGCCGGGCTTCTTGTCGGAGTTTGGCTGCACAGCATGAACGAATTCGAAATCGCGGTCAGGGAACTTCTCGGCTGCGGTCGTGATTTCGGTCGGCAGCTTGCTGGCTGGCCACTTCTGCGCAGCTTGGCGCGCGGTCATCTGAAACTTGCGGTAGACGGTATCGATCATACCCTGATGGTTCTCGGCGATGAACAGTTCCGAGAGGTGGATAGCGCGATATCGCACCCCGCGACCAAGCGCGTCATCCACGAAAACTCCGCCGGTCCCAAACGCTCCAAGGCTCATGTAGCACTCGTTGACCTGGCTGGCGAAATTCGCCCTCGGCGCGTAACGGACATCGAACAGAAGGCCGGTTACCTCGTCGAGCCATTGCTGAACGTCCACAGACTGGGCCAGGGAAGGGTCAGAGGCGCGCAGCCGATGCCATCGCTGGGTGCGCGGCGTGAGCATTGATTCCATTGCCGCTGCGAACCGCTCAAGCGCCAGGCCGGCGGTCGCGTCAAAAACCTTGTCACTGTTCTTGGCCCCGGCGGAACGGGAGACCTGGAACCAATTTGAGCGTGGCAAAACACGTTCGGCGATTTCCCGCCAATGGTCCTCGAACACAGAGCGGTCTGTCTGCATCCGCTCCAGGCGCCGAAGGATCTCTTCCGCGCGATCTTCTGTGCCGGCCGCCATGATGGCTTCCTCTAACTTAGAAAGGCGAGATAGTCGATGAACAGGGGTTCAGGTCCATACTCTACTATGCTTGCTGCGCCGTTCGCCCAGCATGCCGGCACCGAGACGAAGGCCCTCTTCACCCGTCAGGATTGACGACGCACGGCCCCGCTTGCCCTCCTGCTGGTCCGCCTTCAACCTCGCAGCTCGCGCCGCGTCGATGGTTGGCACTGGCGGTGGAGCCGGCGGTGCCGGCAGAGGAGGTGGCTTGTAGCTTGCGCCGCCGCCAAAAAATGCGCCCATGGGTATTCTCCTTCACATAATGGGATAGTCGGAGGAGGCAAAAGTTTGGCGCTTCACAGGATGGAAGCGTTTCACCAAAGTACGGGCCTCGCCGGCACCGAGCATCATGTATTGGCCCGCCTCGGCGACGTGCGAATACCTGTTCTTGTCGGGGACGTCGCGGTACTTCTCCTCGCCGGTCACCTGGACCCGCTTGTAATTGTACCCGCCGGCCATCGCCTTGCGCAAAATTGTGCATTGCGGATGCACCATCAAACCGGCCTGGCCATCAATTAAACGCCCCAAACAAACCGCCACGCTTTCGCGGCGCTTGATGAAATCATTGGTCGGAGCGGGCCGGGCCGGGATATTGGCAGCGCGAAGGATCTGAAAGGCCGTTTTCTCGTCAGTCTGCGAGCGAATGTCGCCGGCCGGGTCGCCCGTGATGTTGCCGAAGGCACAGTCAGGATAACGCTCGTGCATGACTTGGCGCAACTGTTGTGCAAAGCGCACAGCACCCATGTCCTCGGTCACAAGCTCGGAGTGCCACCGCCACTGGCCCATGACTGTCCGCTGCCCAAACACAGCCGCCGGCGTCAGGCCGAAGTCAATGCCTACGTGGATGGGCAGACCAGGAAGCAGTGAGAATTCCTGGCAATGCACTGCGTCACGATACTCGGGATAAACGGTCTTGCCATCTCGCACGAAGCCATATTCGCCGTTGACATAGACCCGAACCCAGTCGGGATCTTTGCCGGCGAGCTGGCGCTCGTAGTACGCGCGGCCCTGGCGGCGGCGCGTCTCGTCGCCCTCCGGCAGTGTCAGCGTCTCGGGAATCTGGTTGAGCCAGTCGAGGTTCTCGGCACGCTCATCAAGGCCGCCTGGCTGACGATAGAATTCCCAGCCCGATGGGTGTTCCTCTTCGGCAAGGCGATACCACCAGTGGTCACTGTCAGGCGGGTTGGTCGAGGCCATGATGCCAGACCAACTGCAACCACCCAAATTTGGCCCCGGATAGCGGCCAACACGGCCCGTCAGGCCATCAATGACCGCCTTGGGCACCTCGCGAGCCTCGTCGATCCAAGCGCCGGTCAGTTCCATGCCCAGCATCTTCGGGATATCGTCGGGCCGGTCAAGCGACACGAAGATGACCTCAAGATCAAGCTCACCTTCCATGATGTGGTGGGTGGGTGGCCCGGCGTCGATCCAGCGGCCTATCGTTGACGGCACCCACTGGTGCCAGGTTTTGATTGTCGTTGTGCGCAGCTCTGGATAGGTGTTGCGGACCACCGCCCAGCGGCTGCGTCGCTTACCGTCGCGGCCTGGCGTTTGATGTTGGGCGCG
>Ga0194121_10003824_pt1 | contig 22405 bp, 24 predicted proteins | sample TA2MahCa50mmetaG_FD_148609 | JGI IMG/M metagenome (GOLD analysis project Ga0194121, IMG submission 148609) | Freshwater microbial communities from Lake Tanganyika, Tanzania - TA2015020 Mahale Deep Cast 50m | ecosystem: Environmental > Aquatic > Freshwater > Lake | place: Tanzania: Lake...
GACTATTTGTAGAAGCATTCCAGGTTCCTTTGTATTCCATGATGGAAGAAGGAAGCTGGGCAATAGGTACTTTACCACCACCATCAAGTGAGGCATATCCACTGGCCTGTCCTTTTTGGCTTATGTCTTGATAAGTAGTAGAATCTACTGACCCGTCTGCTTTTAAGAACTGACTTGATGTCCCTCCAGATTTTATTAAAGCCGATGCTGTAACTGATGAACTAAACGTAGCACCATTTGTAGATGCATCTAAAATTAATGTATTTGTAGAAGTACCATTATTAAAGATATAAAAATTATCATTAGCTAATCCTCTTAAACCAGTATACCATTTTAAAGTACCTGCTGTTAAGTACTGATATGTTGCTCCAGCACTTGTAGAACCTCTATCTAATAAAAAGTCTGCACTACCACCACTATTTTTTAATCTTATTCCACTTCCATTCACATCAAGAATATAACTTGGATTTGTAGTACCTATACCTACATTGCCTGAAGAGGATATGCGGAGACGTTCTGTTGCTCCTGTTGTATTAGAAGTAAAAAATTGTAAATCCCCACTACTATCATCACCACCTCTTGAACTTTCAATACCTGCTACATAATTAGCTTGATGATAAAACCCTAAAGCTCCAAATGTAGATGATGATGTTCTTGAACCTTGAATATTTACCGCTGCTCTTGCAGTTCCACTTGTTCCTGCGGATACAGTAAATTCTCTATTAAAACCATTTAAGGCAGGAGTTAAGGTATTAAGACCAACACTTCCCGAAGCATCATACAAAACACTATTTCCTATTGCACTTGAAGAGGTGAACTTGGGTATGTAGTTAGTAGTGCCTGTTCCAGTTACAGGATTAGTTAGAGCAGCTTGCCCACCAATATCAGAAAGGATTTCCGCACCTGTGCGGTATTTAACTACCCCAGAGTCAATTACAACAAATCGATCCGTATCTATAGTAGCATTAGCTACACTGTTAAGCGTAACTATTCCATCTACTACCAGACCAGCTTTAGCCAATATATCTGATAGAAACTTCATTTACTTAGTATATTACAGTGAACTTACAATAACGCGATAGGTACCAGAGATCGGAGTTCCAGAAAATCCAAGAGTTACTACACTTGCAGATGTAGCTGTTACATCACAAAGAATAGTATCACCGTTTGAATCAGCAACTTTTACAATTACATCTGTTGTACCAAGGTTATGAGTCACAGTATAAGCACCAGCTGTAGTTACAGATACGTTTGCCGCATATTTATAAGTGGCTAGATTAGTCTTTAATTTAAGAGGAGTTACAATACGAGCATCATCTGTACCAGTGTTTGTCTCTGCTTGCGTTGCAAGTTCAGCAATACCTGTACGAGATTCTGTAGCTGTGCGTCCTGCTAATTTTAAAGGAGTGACCGCTGCTGTGTCGTTTGTACCAGTATCTGTTTCAGTCTGGGTGGCAATTTCTACAAGACCAAGTACAGTCTCTGTAGCTTGATCACGGTTAACTTCTAACTGAATCCAGTCTGCTGCAGAAGAGGTAGAAGCGTTATTAATCTTAGCAATGATTACATCACCTACATTAAACGCTACGCCACCAGTTGTACCAGCAGTGCTTACATACCAGTAGTCACCAGCTTTAGTACCAGAAACAGGAGAAGAACCTACAGGAAATTCTCCAGATGCAGCACTCCATCCACCTTCTAGATTACCTAAAGCACCTATGTTTGCGTCAATGTAAGTTTTGACAGAAGCAGAGGTGGCAAGCGTTGTAGAACTTGCAGAAGCCAGGTCTGTGATAACAGTTACCTCAGCAACATCAGCGGTAGAACCAGAAAGGTTACCAAGTACACGCAAACCTGCAATCTGCTGGATCTTACCAAGAGTTACTGCATTAGCATTGATCTTGACAGTTGTCACTGAAGAGTCAGCAAGTTTTGCTGTAGTGATACCCAGGTCTTTTACACGAAGGGTATCTGCGTTAATCTCAATAGTAGCATTATCTACGTTAACGTCAAGAGTTACCTCATCACCGTCAGGAGTATAGGTAGCAGTAAGACCACTACCACCAATTACGCTGCGAAGATCACCTGATACATCTACCCACGCAGTACCGTCCCAGAAATAGATTCGGACGTCTGTGGTGTTGAAGTAGATTTGACCGGCAACAGGTGAGGCCGGAGCTGATGCCAGATTCTGTAATGCTACATTCAGTATCTGATTTTTCGCTAAGTCTAAGTTAGTTAGAAACTTTTTTGCCATGATATTTAGATTTTATAAATTAATTTAAGAATGCTTTTCCACTAAATGGAGCTGAAAACTTTATAGTGAGTTCTGTATCAGTGATATACTCCACCTCACCAATCACTTCATTGTTTGCTGTGTCAACCACACTAACCGAAGGGTATTTACCAAGGTTGTGAGTGATAGTCCACATTGCAGAAGCACCTGGCTGGTTATGAATATGAGCATACTTGTATACATCAGCTGTAAATGTTTCGTCTCTATAATTTAAAGTTATTGTTCTATCTATATTACTACTTGTTACATCAACACTCATCACAGATCTATCATAAGCTTCCCCAATCTCTAAAAGATCAGATTGTGTAATACCAATCTGAAGCCATGCATTACCGTTCCAACCAAAAAAGGTATCTATGGTAGTATCATATACAATTGTGCCCTCATCTCCTGAGTTATATACAGATGTAAGAGCATCTCTTTCTGAAGTAGTAACCGGATGCAAGCGAGCATTTAAAAGCTGGCCAGTAGCCAGATCTATGTTATGATGATAAATACGTGACGTTGGTGTTGGCATTATGATAAATATGCTTTACCTGCTACAGGTGTGTTAAAATAAAGTTTAATACGATTATTATCAACCACGTCCAATATACCTACAATGTCATTACCCTGTGTATCTTCTGATGTTACATTTGGTATCATGTTCATACTATGGATAATATCCCAAACTGTAGCAGGAGTTGATTGAGTATATACAAATGAGTTGTTCTGATTAACAACAATGGACGGATTTAAATTAATTCTAGTAATGCAACCACCTGAATTAATTTCAATAATATTCTGCCCAGATTGTTGTGTTCCTGTATAGTTCATACCAAAAGATGGTGAGTTTGTATTTTGTGAAATAACAAATCCTGTACCTCCTTTAGAATAAAGAACATCATCATACTTAACACCAAGCCATGTTTTATACTGAATTTTTGTTTCAGACAAGGCTCCATCATCTTCATTAGCTTCCCACTCTACAAGTTCTTTTCTTATAGAAATAAGCTGATTATCTTGATCTGGCTTACACTGTCCGATACCATAACGTATATGCTTATACAGATGATATACTGAATCAGCAAACTGCTTGTTATACTTAACTCTTTTTGGTAGATATGTTCTCATTTTTAGTTTGATTCTGATTAATCAACTGCTGCTCATACAGAGCTATACAGTTTGAGCATACTTTAACACCATTTGAAGCTACCCTATCTTGACATCCACAAGTAATTTGTGCTCCACAGTTTGGGCAATTTCTCATCATATTTTTGGTTTTTGTGTGATCTAAGAAGTTGAGCAGCTATCTGCACAAAGATAGTTTGTTATCTTATCTAACCTCTTTTTTGCATATAGTAAAAGTTCAATACCGGCTTCTAGATCATGGCAGTATTCTACCTTAGCCTTAGCGGCATCTATGAAACTTTTAATCAACCTTAACTCAGCAAGTTTTTCTTTTACATCAGCATCTGGCTCACATGCAGCCATTTCTAATTCACACAAAAGATTATAATATCTATTTACGGTTTGTGTTATACGAAGATGGTTGTACTCAACAAATACACTAGTATTAGGAGATACAGAATAACGAATTACATAAATACCGTCAGGAAGAGGTTGAACAGCCTCAGAACAACCGGTTTTTTGTAGACCAAGGGTGCATGCTGTAAGTGTAGTGTTAAACCCTGGTAATATCTCTATATTTATAGGTAGATTGAATCCCGGAGAAGTAATGCTTAATATGCTACAATCTTTCCCGATACCATCAGCATAGATACTTGTGTCAAATATGCGTAAAACCTTGATATTGTTAGTATCAGGTAGCTCTAAACTTAACTGGTGTTTGCTTGCCATGAGCGTAAACTTTTATAATTTATAGGGATTTGAACACAGATGTTCTCAATAATAATATACTGATTTTTTAGGAGTTCTCCAAAAACAAAAAGGGAGGGACCAACTGGTCCACTCCCCTTTGTTCTATAGAGCAGGGATATCTTTAGAGAGACTCCAGAGATACTGCGTTACCGGCAGCTGCACAACTAGTTGCAATGAAGTTAGTGATGCTGGTTGTAGAAGTTCCAGAAGGAACATGGATAACCAACAAATACTGATCATTGTCAAAAGTACCGCTTGGGTTGTTGAAACGAGGTACACTGTGAAGGATCAAAACTTGATCATACAAACCACTGCGTGTTACAGCAGCAAGAGCAGGATCAGCTTCAATTTCACGCATACGCAAGCTGTCAACACAGCTGTTGTCAGGATAAGCGTTTTGCAGATAACGTCCGTCAAGGATCAAGTCACGTAAAACTGACTCACCAACACCGGAAGCTTGCTGAGGAGCTTGTACTTCAGATACAGACAAGCACTCTACTTTACAAGGATCTCCAGACTCGTCAACTACAGAAGCGTAGATGAACAAAGGCTCCAGATCATACTTGTCAGTAGGAGTGAAGGTACAGCTACCAAAAGTAGTGTCTACATAAGCAGCTGTAATCTCAAGCTGGCTATTTACGCTTGCAAGGCTGGAAGTAGCAGCAGTATAAGATCCAGAGCTTACTTGGCTATGGAAAACCACAGCAGCACCATTAGCAATAGTTGCAGCCTGGCTAAGAGTTACTGATGTACCAGATACAGCAGCTACAGTTGTAGCAGCAGGAATACCAGTACCAGTTACTTTTTGACCAACCGCAATACCTGTTCCAGAAGCTACAGTAAGAGCTGTAGAACTAGAAACAGCAGCAGCAGCAGTTGTGCTAGCAGCTTCTTTCCATACTTTAGCTTGTACAAAGTCTTTTAGCAAAGGAGCTTCGTTAATCTGATCAGCCCATTTCAAAAGAACCACAGTGTGGTCAATAGCACTATTAGATGAATCACAACATCCTGTGTGAGCATCTAAAGTCTGATACAAATTGTGATTTAAGAAACGGAGAGCAGGAGAACCTTTAACGTCAAGACGCAGACGAACTGTGCTATCACAGGCAAGACCTGCACAAGCAGAAGCTTCTACTTTAACGATTTGGTTCTTGGCGGCCTTACCAGAAACTTTGATAAGACGGCTAACATACTTAGGATTGATAGTCTTAGATTTCTTAGACTCTTTGTAACCACCGTGAACGGGGCCAATCTTGTCAGAAGTAAAACGACTACCTTCAGCTAGGATGAACGGAGTGGCTTGAGCAGCTACAGCTTGATAAGTCTTTGCATCAAAGAAACCAATCTGACCAGCAGTCAAGGCATCAGTACCACCAGAGCTAGCAAGAGTTGTGCTCGCAGGCAGGAAACTCTTACGAAATGCATGAGGAAAATACATAATGTTTAAATTTAAAGGTTAATAAATAAAAAAAAATTAGTTTAAAAATATTAGCTATTCTTTTGTACCTCTTGTGATTCTCTTTGGTACTGGTTTATGTTTTCCATATCACCAGCAAGAATAGCCGCGGCTTGGTCTACCATCACTTCTGCTATATCATCTTTAAATTCACATTCCTGATTAGCAGTAAATGTTGTACCGGTAGAAGCATTTACACAATCTTGAAACTGAACTGGTCTTGGTAGACGATAGTATACCAACCCCATCTCAGTGATGTTAAATTCACCGTTTGTGTAAACTCTTAGTTTATCTCCTATAAGCGTACTTAAAGTCTCAGCCCATTCAAAGCTTGGTCCTTTAGTACTACTTGTAAGAAGAACTCCCACATTAGCTTCTTCCACTTCATATACCGTCATCTTGCGTTTGTCAGGACAACACTTGCTGTTGGCATATACATCTGCACGTACATAGTACAGATAGTCTGTAGGAAGAGTAGCTTCAAAGAACGTTTGTTTCTCTACTGGTTTAAGATCTTCACTCTTTAATAAGATTCTTAAATCATCCACCAGTCCAGTCGACTGTTCAGATCCCTCTTTACGAGTATTGATACCATAGATCATTCTACGTACCCACTCTAACTGGGCTTTATTGAAAGCTTCTTGCACCATCCAACACTCTATGTTGTCGTAGTCTAAGGAAGCTATCTTGTTCAGTCTCTGTTTTATCTTTATCTGTAAGAGGTTGTTATTCATATCTTATTAAGCATTCCAGTAATTTTCTACTTTTTTGGTTAGATCTATCAGAATTTCCTCATTCAAAGGATTCTTCAGATACTCTGCTACATCAGTTGGAGTTCTTCCAAGCATAGTAACAGTCTGCATATGATAGATAAATCCATCTGCTTTTGTAGCTATGAACTTATAATAAGAACTGTCCTTTACAATTGCTCGGATTTTCAAAGTCTCCATGTCTAAATTAGTAGCATCCAAGAAACGTTGGGCAGTCTTACGCTTATCTTTCTCTATCAGATCTCCGTTGATATATTTATCCATGTTGTCATAGATGATATCATTTGGAGTACTTTTCTTATACTGTGCACTGTTTGGGTCCAACACTTTAGCTACATAAAGTAGCTTATTTTGGTTTTTATCAAACAGCTTTTGAAGTTCAGAAAGAGCTTTGTTACGCAATTTCTTTACTTCGGTTCGGATAGAAGCAGTTTCTTCCAGCTTATCTAAGTAGAATTTAGGAGGTACAGGTCTACTCCTAGCATCTTCTAAACTCTTAGCTATGATTGAAAAACCACCAGCTTCTATAGCATAGATTCTAATTAGATCATAAGGATCTTTATCAGGCTCTAGGAATACCGGTTCATTACCACAACGAATCTTAACCTTATCCCAAAAATCTGAATTATCAGGCTTCAGAAGTTTGATCTTATTCCAAAAGTTTTCATCATTTGGATCTACCACATTTGCAGCTAGTTCTTTTTCTAACTGAGCTACTATATGACGGATCTGTTTAATCTTAGCCTCTTGTTCATCAAAAGAAAGATCTTTTACTTCTGGTGCAAACTCATTTAAACCTGTTAAGTATCTTTTGATACCATTGATTTCTAAACAAGCCAGCTGCTCTTCGTGAAAAGCTCCGTCAAAAAGACTTAATCCGTATTTCTGTAGTCCCATATTGTCCACAATAGGATCAAAGAAGGGACGAATAGCAATACTAGATTTTTTGTTTTGTGGGTACTTCTCCACAATGGTTACGGTACTCATATTTGGTTTTTTTTGTTTAAGCTATCCGGAATACACCGGGTTATCTTAGTTGAACCTACCAGGAGTTGCAAACTCCCCAGATGATCAATCTGGCCTGCATACAGTAGGTTAAGGGGAAAACACTAATAAAGAATATTAAGAGGCGGGAAACTACAGGCCTCCCGCATTAATATCATAAATTAGAATGATCCACCAGTTACAGGGTTACGCATGACTATCTTCAATACCTTAGTTGGATCTTTAACCCAAATAGCTGGCATTGTTTGTGTCATAAATACACGATAACCGTTAAAGTTTCCAGAAGATTGGAAACCTTGAGTACGACCCATGTAATCCATAGTACCGTTCTGATAGAACCACTTCAGTTGATTATCCCAGCTCAACTTCAACAAGAAGATGTTGTCGTTGGTATTTGCTGTGATATCAAAAATGATGAAGTTGTAGCTAGACAGAGGGAAACCATCAATGATAGGATTCTCAATATCATTGGTATGAATATTATCAAACGCTGGGTTCAATACAAACTTAACGTTAGCCAAGAAAGGAATAACGTATTGAGTGTATGCAAAACCAAAGTTTAGATCCATTCCTCTACCGGTAATAGCACCAATCTCAGAAGCATTGATTACAAGTCCGCTGTTGATAGCTTCCTTCTTAATAGCTTCGTTAACCAGTTTCATACCACCCAAGCCGGTTTGTACAACCAGTTGACGCTTAGGATCTGGTCCTTGGAACTCAACCTTTCCGTTGAAGAAGTTGAAGACCTCAGACTTAAATAGATCAAGATTGAAAGAACCTTTGTTGTAGATACGCTTGAAAGAGTTATCTAACTGCTTCCAAAGACCTACTGACAAACGGATGTCATCTGGACCATCTTGCTTGACCTTTCCACCCTGACCCCACATGAGGTAGGTTTCAATGTCGTTAGAAACTTTGGTCAAATGAGCAGCTTCCAACGTAGTCAAGAAAGAGCGAGTAAGCTGACCAGATTGGTAAGCTTTCTTCACATAATCCTTGCCCATTTTGGCAGCCATGTTCTCAAGAGAAGTAATAGAAGGATCAGTAATCTTGTCAAAGTTTCTCCAGAGTTCAATTACAGGTACAGTACCATCAGCACGAAGACCACCTTTCATCATAAGGTCGGCACGGCTAGAGATGCTGTAGTGTACGTGAGCTTCTGCACCACCAACGTAGTTGTAGAATTCACGGAAACCAGATGAAACAGTTCCAAGATCAGAGAAACGCTCACCGTATTCACCGCGAGCAGAACCCTTACGGAACATTTTAGTACCTACTTTCAGATACTTGTTGTCCAAAAACTTAGCATTGTCATTGTTAACAAGCTGAACTGTGTAGATGAAACCGTCACCTGCAGGGATGATATCATCTGCAGTTACGTACATCTCAAGTCCGTTGTATTTGTCATAAGTGAGGATATCACCATGGCCAAAAGAACGCTTGTTTACTTTAATCTTAAAGCTCTGTCCGTCAACACCCTTACTGGTATTTGCGGATTCTACATCTTCTGTGATGTAAGGTAGATCCTGAGCTACAGGGATCTGCCATTTGTACTCACCACGGGCATTATCTACGGAGATAACATTCTTTCCTCCAAAGCTGGACATCTGGTACAAAGGCATTTCTACCTTTTGAGCCATTGCCCATAGATCTACAGGACCAAGATCAGTTGGTTCTGCACTTTTAAGAAGGTTTGAAAGGTGGTAAGAATCTACGTGTGAGCTAGTTTGATAGCTTGTATCCCGTAGAAAGATACCATTGTTCAAAACAGGAGTTGCCATAGGGCATCGGATTTAGGGGTTAATAAAATTATTAGCGTTTAAAAATATTCTGAGGTCTTGCTATTTTTTTTGATCTTTGTTCATCTTCTTCCTGATATGTTGAAATATTTTTACGATTCTGCTCAGTCTTAAGCTGACGTACTGTTTGTTCAACTGCTTGATTCTTACCCTGTTTCACCAGGTTCTGACGGTATTCATCAGGATTAGAAAGTAACCAGAGAGCTTCTGCAATCAGTGGATAGTTAGGTTCAACAAATTGGTACTTCTCTAAAAGATGACCAAGAAGGTTGGTTGGACGACCACTGATGGATGGATACTGAGGCTGGACAAGACCACTATAAAGTTGAGCTTGTGTTTTCTTGTCTAGTTTTAGACCATTTATTTCAGCTGGTCTAAGTGCCTCAAACACGTTTTGCATATAGGCTTGAGCCGCTTGCTCTTGTTGCTGCTTACGAGATTCTTGCTCAGCAAGCTGAGATTTTACAATCTCTTCTTGCATTTGGTCAAGCTTTGGTTTGAACTGTTTAGCTTTCTTTTCCAGTGCCCCAAGATCTTTCCAGGTTGCAACTTCTTCTTCGATCTCATCTTCTGTACCAAAACCGGTAGCAGATAAATAAGATCTTACAATACCTTCCTGATCTCCTTCATTAGCAGGATCAAGTGAACGAACTTGCTCAACCTGAGCCAGAGCTTGGAAAAGACTTTTAAGATCTTGTCCGCCATCTGCTACATACTTAGCTGCATATTGCAACTCTTCAGGTAAAGACTCAAAGAACTCTTTTGGAGTCTTAGCAGCTACTTCTTGCTTGAGGTTATCAACATTAGCCTGCCAGAGCTCCTCTATATCTTTCTCTCCAAGACCACCTAAGTAGTCATCAAGAGATTGTTTACTTTCATCATAATCATCAAAGGCAAACATTTCCTTTGACTCAATACGTTTTTTTAGAAACTCAACTAGACCAGATTTATCTGTTTTAGGACGACCGCTCTTTGGTTTAGAGTCTTCCTGATCTTCCTTATCTAGTTCATCAAAAACATTTGTAGATGTTTCACGTGGAACACTAGGTTCTGTATCCTTGTTTTCAGTGGAACCTTTTGTTTCATCATCTTTTGCTGTATCTTCAGAAGTGTCTTGTTTATCTATAAAACTTAGATCCACATCTTTATTTGAAAAGATACTTGGCTTAGCCTCTGGCTTTTTAGCATCACCGGCTGTTGGAGTTACAATGCTTTCTGCACCAGGAGCTCCAAGCCAGCTGTCAATATCTACATCTACCTGCTGTACAGAGGTCTGTACATTTGTTTGGTTTTCCATAACTTATATTGGTTTTTATGGTGTACTTCTACAATAATAATATACGATTTTAAACTCTAAAAATTTAAAATCTGCCCACAATCAATACCTGAAGTATGGATAATAGAGCTATAAATTATTTATCTTTTTTAGGCTTATCGTACTTATTCTTATTTTCTCTGGCAATCTGCAATTGCTTATCTGCAATCTCACGCTGGGTCTGTAGCTTCTCACGTTCTATCTGAATCTTCTGACCACCCTGTTCTTTCTTAGTAAGCTCAGATTCGCGCTTAAGATTCATTTGATCCTGATAATGCTGTTCACTACGGATACCTTCAAGGGTATCCTGGAAGTCAGACTTTTTATTCTGATTAATATCAATCAGGGACCCATAGCCAGCTGCTCTTATTTCAGCAACAGTAATATCTTTTTGACGATCTAGATCAGCCTGCTGTGATCTAAACTCAAGATCCATTTGCTTCTGGCGTTCTTGAGACTGAAGCATTTCTTGCTGCATCTGTTCTTGCTGCTGAAGTTCAGCTTGTTTTTGAGACATGCTCTTTTCTTCTGCTGCTTTAAGAACATTAGTAAGTTCAGCAATAGACTCAGACTTAATTACATTTCCTAAGTCATAGATAGAAGCACCAGTTGTATTGTTATTTAAAGCAAGTTGTTTAAGCTGCTCCATAATAGCTCTAGAGTTGGTCTTTGTAGTACAGAATATATTCAAATCTCTAAGTAACAATTCGGTACCATTTACTTCAAAATTTACCTTTTCATCTTTAGAAGTTATGTATGTAAGTCTTACACTAGGTTTCTTAGAATGATAATATTGAGCTAAATCGGTTCTCATCTGATGCACACGAGGCATAAGATTATCACTATGCTGTATAAAGTATTGTTCTGTCTGAGCATAACTAGCGTTCATAGCTTGCTCAATACCGGTAGCAGTTTGTTGTTGAGCAATCGGCTGACCCATACGTTGAGGGTTCAAACCAATAACCTCAAACGCTTGATTCTTAAAGTATTGTGCAAGATTAATCCTTGATAACAAACGATTGGTCTGCTCAAGATTTAATACTTGATAGTGCTGAAAGTTCAGAGCATTTTCAGTGTTCGTAATAGAAGTATCCAGAGGTAGCATTTGGAAGTTCTTCATAGCCACATAGGCTTTGGCCAGATTATTTTTACCCCAGTCTTCTCCCAATGAGTGACGAGGCAAAGCATTCTGGTCCAACATGATAACCGTACCTAGCTCATCTACTAAGATATCAGCTATCTGGTTATTCACGATATTATAGCCTATCTGGTATGGTTTCATAAGATCAACCAATGAAATACTGCGGGTGTTTCTATCACCAAATACAGCACCTTCCACCGGAAGTTTACAACCATAAAGTGTTGCATCTCCTTTAAATTGGAAAGGAATCCTACCTGGTTTTCCTCCATTAAGTCCTAAATAAATAGGATTAAGACCTCCAGAATCATTCATACTCCAAGAAGCAGGACGGTTAGGTCCAATCTTAACACCTCCCCAGGTTTCGTTAATCCAAATCCAATCAATATGTTCACCAAAGATTAAATTATCTTTAGATTTTTGTTTATATAAGGTTGTATTATAAAGAGGTTTATCAGAAATTCTATAATCTTCACTAATAATATCCTGAATAATACTTCCGTCTTCTAATATTTTTGTAAGATGTCCAATCTTACGTTGACTCTTCCAATAAATAGTAGAAACTCTTAGAAGATGACTTTTACCAAAATCTACAGTATCTTCTGAGTCAGATAATATCCATTCTACAATATCACCACCTCCAAAGATACCATCATAAACAGAGTTAAATTGACGATACCCCAAACTTGGCATTTGAGTGTTCCAGTCATGAGAACGAGTAGGATCATAATAAGTACCATCATTTTGATACCCAGGTATAATATATCCTGCTGAACGTACAGGATAAATAGCTTCTAAAGATTCCAATTGTTCTTGATTCATCATCCAACCATACTTATCAATAACGTCTGATACAGACATCATGTCTACTTTACCAACCCAGTTACCCTGAGAAATATAGCGTACGTCTGGAGACTTATGATAAAAAGTAAGAAGAGGATTCCAAAGTTCTAACTCATAATCATCCTCATTCATTTTGAAATGCCAGAACTCACGATCTGTAATCAACATATCACGAAAACCACGCTCTTCAAGTTCTTGCATCTTAAATCTTTCTTCATCCACAGCCATTTGATGTGAAGACCACTCTTCTATCATTGATCTATAATCCTTTCTAAAGAAAGACTCTATTTCAGGTAATTGCTGTAAATTCTCAGGAGCCATAGCTTTCTGAGCTTCTTCACTACTTAAGTCTATACCCATGCTCATCATCTCAATTAACATCTTTCTTTCAGCATCTTCTAGTAAGACTTTCTCTATCATTCCTCTTTTCTCTTCTAACATTTCATTATAAGAAATGTCATCTACAGCTTTAAACATAATTCTGGAAGAACGCTTGGCAAACTCATTACATAAAACGTTGACAACATTTGGAATGATAGGATAAAACTTAAGCTCTAATGCAGATACATCCTCTTTAGTAAGGGTATCTATCAAATCAGCCATCTCGTTATCTTCCTCAACAATATAGTCTGATTTGTCAATAATACCTTTTGCCAGCTTATAATTCTTCATAAGTCTGCGAGCATTACGTCTGAGTTGCTTCATACCCTGAAGTTCTAACCAATCCAGGTTCCAAGCTCTCCACTCTTCATCTTTATCTTTCTTAGGTAAAAACTGGATAGGCTGGGTAAGGGTACCCATCTTGCTATAGTCGGCCTTCTTTCCAGCTTTTAAATCTAGAGCATTATATATCTGCATAATAATTAATTAGTTATGTAATTATAGACTATGTCTACACCGGCTGTATTAGTAGTTACAAACACTATTTTTTCAAGAAGTATACTGTAAGTTATCATCGTATGTTTTTAAAGGGGTTTCTAGGGGTCTTTACACCAGAACCAGAACGTTTAGATCTCCCAAGATGTCTAAAAGGGCTCCAATTTAATTTACTAAATTTCTGCGAGTTATCCAACTTTTGTTCTATAACTTCTATACGTTTAGCTAATCCTCTATTGGATTGTTGGACTTTAGCAAAGGCTACCAAAGAGCAAAATGCCACCAATCGGTCTACGTTTATACCATCCTGATATGCTTGCATCTCTTTTAAAAGCATGATATCAGGTATACGCTCAACCCCATATATGGTTTTTACAATCTCCCCATCAGTCTTGGTCTCATGATCCAGCTCTTCTTTAAGAAATTCTATACCATAAGATAGAATGGTCCCTCTAAAGAGAGTTCCTACATTTTTCCAACCATATTCTTGAAACACATTACGGTTAGCCCCAATGTCTTTTAAGAAAAGAATCATGTCTTTGGGCACCAGATACCGTTGCTTCTTCTTGCTAATCATGTACTGGATAAACAGGGCTACGTTATTTTCCACTACGGTCCAGGCATTGTACCATTCTATAATCATCTCCAGACGCTCATGTGTTTTATTAAGATCATCAAACCTTCCACACCAGGATGCTACAATCTTATCCCGCTCAATAATGTTGCTTACCTTACCATTGCCCTCATCTTTTATGACTTCCACCGGGTTTTTGTAAACATATATAGCACAGAGTGATTCTGAAGTTGTAGTTTTACCTTCTCCTACCGGGTCAACAGATGCGTAGTACATCCCAAATATGGGGTCCTTAGATGGACGTTCGTATACACAAATAACACCCTCTTTGTCCTCTGTCTTTTTAGAGATAGGAAACTCCATGATAGGAATCTTTCTAGAAGGTTTATCTATGATCTTTCCTTCAGCATTTCTGGATAATTCCAGATATTCTACCGGGTATTCTTTATCCTGAATACGTTGAATTTGCTTTGATATCAAATGTGGTGGAAATACCGATTCTTTCCTGGTTGCAAAAGCTTCTTCTATATTTGTTGGCTTTTGTGATATCCTTAACTGATATTGTTCAGGAGTAAGATCATGTTTCCACTTAATACGTTCTTCTATAATTGCAGCTAAAGCTTCTTCTACTTTAGAGTTACCATACTCATCTATAAAAGGAGGCATTGACCACTGTTCAGGTATAAAAAGTCCAGTCTTTCCTAAAGTACCGTCTTTGTCTATTAGATTAGAATAAACAGCATAAATATCATTAGCATCAGGTTGTAAAACCATAAGCTTAAGCGGCTCGCATGCGTCAAGATCACCTACTGAACCAGCTGCTATAAACATACCTGTAGTAATCATACCACTCTGCATAGCAGGTCTCATGTACTCGTAGGTAAGATCCATCTTTGGAGCAATACCTGCTTCCTCATAAAAGAAGTAAGTACAAGGACCACCCACACCAGTTGTTGGATCTTTCTCAAACGAGGTACCAGTAATAATAGACTTATTTCCCTTGTATGTATCTCGTCCACTAATACGTACTTTAATACGCTGTTGCCAAGAAAATACTTTATCAGGATCACTTGGTCTATACCAAGCAGTATGCTCGTTAAGAAAAGTACGGTACTCAGTTAACATACGCCAGGTACCTTTCTCTGATATATAGTCTTTAAGACTTGCTCCCATTTTAAGAACAGCACCATTTTCAAACCAGAACTTGTTGATCAGCTTGGCTGCATGAAAATAAGAAGATGCAACCTGACGTTTTTTTAGAATAGCAGAGTGTTTATAGTGTAACTCTGCTAATAGCTCATATAGAGCCATATGATACTGAACATCTCTTACTTTGGCAAAGTCAAACTGTTTTTCTTCCTTATCATAAATACGAAGAAAGTTCAACCACATATAGTATTCCCGACTGATATACCATATATTATCTCCATTTTTGACGATAATACCTGATCTACACTTCATTTTCTGGTCATCCCAGTAGTTAATAAAGTCCTTGGTCTTAACAGGAGCAGAACAGTAAAATCCTTGAGTCTGATACTTTCTAGATTCTGCATTAAATATCTGAGTACTATCATTGAACCCGTACTGACCAGGTTCTTTAAATAACTTAAGTATAAAGTCTCTGAACTCTTCTCTTGAATAGAAAGTAGTCAGATCCCATCTACCATCTTCGTAAGTAGGTACTTCTATATATGGTTTATTTTTCACCAACTAACTTACTAATTTTATTTTTGTCCCCACCTGTTTTATGCAAGATTGTTATTAGTGTTTTAATAGACTTGCTTCTCAGTATACCAGATTTATTATAATCAGCCCAGTAGTCAGTATAGAGCTCACGAGGAATTGCAGCCCACATTTTATTATGACCATTGTAATGAAATACATAATCATAAAGAGAATATTCATTTATTTTCATATCTAATTGTTTTAGTTACAACTTCTAGAATTTCTAATCTCAATTTCTTTTTTACGGTCTTGGTTTTTACACCTAGTCATCAGAGTTTCATATATTTTTCTGTAGTCCATATTAGTTATCGTCATACGCCAAATTCTGACCGCCTCTCACCCGACTCTGCTGCTCTTCTTCCAGATCTCGTAATGTACCTTTAAAACTTTGCCGGATAGCTTCAAACTTTGCGGCTGCATTAACAAGTGCTGTAATGTTACCGTCTCTACCGTGCTCAATTTCTGTGGTTTCCATATACTTTGCAAGCCTGTCAAGCATTGCTTTAATACCCATATACGCTCTGTACGTGGGTGTTTGGTATAGTTTCTCACACATTTTAATGCCAGCCACAATAAGGTCATCATCAGTGGAAAAGTCAGCGTTAATCTCTTGAAGAATAATCTCTTCTTTTTCAGATTCAGGTGCATCAAAAAATGGATTTAAATCAGGATTTGGACATGTCATGTAAAACAGATACGTATATATTTGTAAATATTCATTTGGATATGTGTGCATTATATCTTTTAAAAACTTTAAAGTATAGCAGTGTTCGCTTGCTATTACTTTTCCATTTTGAATATCAAAAAGTTTAATCATTTTCAAATGGTTTTGGATTAATACTTTCACCTGCTGATGGATTACCATACACTCGCAGGTCATTTTGATCTACAGTTCTAAGTTCTCCTGTATGATAGAAACGCACAATAAACTGAGGATTAGAATGTATAGATCCTGCTATCATAAAGAGAGCTACACCATAACCCAGTTCTCTTACTTCTACATCAAAAGGATTTAGTATTTCATGTATGGTTTGAATAATCATGACTTAGCTTTTAATTTATGACGATTATCTTCTAACCAATGAAGTAGAGAAATAACCTCCGGTTTTAAATAAGGTAAGTCATACTTCACAATATCCTTTACTATTGGATCACCATTGCTATCAAGAGCTGTTATAGGATTACCAAACTTATTTTTATCCACCTCCTCAAATATAATATGATGTATGGTCAAGCTTCCAAATTTTAATTTTGGATTGTGCTTTAAGATCATAAACATATATATGGACAACTGTAAAGTATAGTGATTAAGATTACAATCATCCAGATGGCTTAAGGGAGCAAGCATTTTTTGAGTAACTCCTTCCCAGTTTGTGTAACCTTCTACTTTTATTTCTTTGTTAGTCTTGTAGTCTGTAATATGAACTTCTCCATTTACTACTTCTACTAAATCTGACTGACCACAAAGTCCAGATGACTTTAAGTATACTATATGTTCAGGGTAGACACCGCTAAAAAGCTTTTGATTAGGAGAATACTTTATTCCTTCTTTTTCTATGGGTTTTACTACAGGAACTACAATACCATGTCTTTCCATGGTTTCTACTTCACATATATCCTTCTCTCTACAATTGTGATACCAAGTACCAAGACTAGTAGCTCTATTTGCTTCTGACTTCCAAGCATCCTTTATAGCATCTGTAGTCATACCATACCACTTACTCTTTCTACTCTTGCTTGACTTTTCCGCTATCTTATCTGCTTCAAAAGGTTGTTTAAAATTAGAAATAAAAGAGGTTACGCTTAACCATTCTATTCCATCTGGTTCTAAACTGTTGTACTTGTGTTTGTGTGGGGTAAATGTTAGTACCATATATTATTTGGTTGATCATATTCCTAATTTTTCTTTTAACTTATCCTCTTCCTCCTGCGTCAATACCGCTTTCCATTTATTAAGAGGACAATCTGAGCTAAGTGATCTAGTCTTAAAAACAAGAGAGCACCCGCATCCACCTTTGTTTTTATCACAACAGGGATGTGTACCAGGAAACATGCATCCATCATCTTGCATATTAAAAAGTGCACAACTATTGCAAATCTGCATTCTCTGATGTGCAATTTCTTCAACATCTTCTTTTTTGAAGACGCTATTTGTTATTCCCTCCAGTATCTGACCCTTCGATTTCCATATCTGAAAGATGTTCTCTTTTAGACTCATAAGTGGTGCGTTTATGCATCTTTATAAACTCAGCTCTTTGTTTTTCTTCAGCCAGTATATTCTTTAGATTTCTTAGATCATAAAGAGTTTCTGCTGTTTTATACCTAGCAGTCATTTGCTGTAAACCTTTTTGCTTGTTGTTCTCTTCAAACTTTTCAAGCATATTTATCTTATCATCTATCTTCCAATACTTAGTCACAAAATCTCCAAGATTTGTGACATGTACTCTTGAGTGTTTAAGTGCACTCAGATTCTTTCTTACTTCTTGCCAGTAGTATGAAATAATACCTTCAACAGTCTCTAAAGGAAGGCCTGTCTTCTCAGCTACCTGCGGGATAAACTCTTTTGCTTTACGAGGATGCAACGCATAAAAATTTAAAGTCCAACAATATATTTCCTTTAGAGCTAATCTTCATTTCAGGATTTATATAAATCTTCTTCTTATTCTTACCTTCCTTCTTAATCAGATTCTTTTTCTCTGCTTTGGTTAGACAGTTTCTCACTGACTGGGTTGAAGAGAATATTTTCTGATCATGTGCTTTATTGCAAAAGCTGGTCAGCTCTTGATCTCCTTCAATTGCCAATAACGTAAGACAGTTAAGATCTGCCTCACTAACCGATATATTATACAGATAGCAGTGTGTAAGAATTTGATACTTAACAGATTGCCAAATATTCATTCTTACTCTTTTTTCAACCTGATTAACTAGTGCCATTATAATTCTATTTTAAAACTCACATAATCTTCACCGGTCTTATTCCAGTTCTTATACAATAAAACCTGCTTTGCTCCAAGATTTTGAAAGATATGCCAGGATGCACCCTTTCTTGCTTCTCCAATTACATAATCATGCTTCATATCTGTTGACCATTCCAATACATTGTTAATCAACTGATACCCTAGACCTTTACCTCTATGAAAAGGATGAACAGTAAAACTATCAATGTGAGTTACATTATCAGACTGCCAAGTCATGATTGCTTCTGCAATAAGAAGCTTCTTATCTCTAAACCAGATACCCTGACACTCTCTATTTTCTAACATATACAGTTTATACCGTTCATCCCACCTTAACTCCTTTGGATGTTCTCGTTCAAATACCAACGTCTCTCTATAATCTCTAAGCTTGTACAGAGTTGTCATTAGTATTCTTTTTCAGAGAGCGCGGAGCTTTGAGCTCATCAGATTCTTCTTCAAGCTCAGGCGGACTAGTTAACTGAGCTATAAACGCTAGGGCCTTAAGCTCTTCGGCTCTACCTACAGCCATAGCAGTATTAATTTCCTGTAATTCAAGTTGTACTCGTTTTACTTCAATTTGCTCCTGGAAAAAAGAAATTACCTCTTCTTTGGTAGGTATTTTTTGTTCTTCTGTGCTCATAAACAGGTTGTTTGATTTTTAAATTAAAAATTAAGATCGTCAGACTCCTCTGTTTCAGGAGTCGCATTATATAACTGAAAAATAGTAACAAATTCTTGATAAGGGGTATCTATGATATAAGTATCCCCATTCTCTGTGAAGATAGAAGTGCAGTTATTTATAACGTCATCTCCATCATCACTTGCGAGCTTACATGCAATAACAATATCTAGGTGAAAAGCAAAGGGTAACCATTTACCCTTGTCCTGGATTCCCATAAGGTCTGCCTTTTCCATATCCATGGTGTGACAGTGTATGTTACAAATATGTATCATAGGGGGTCGGTTTTTAAGGTTAGGACTACATTATAATATACCTAAAAAGTTTAAACTCTCCAAATTTACTTACTACTACCTATCTTACCATACCCCATTTATCAACAGCTGTGAATAACCCCCGGGGTCTTTCTGGTTAAATACTACCCCCCGGCCTCTGTACTACTTAACTGGATAACTACGGGTACTAAAATATTGTATGTGGGAGGTGGTGGTTGCCTGCCCCTGCAAACTACCCGGTTAGTAAATTGGGCAGGGGGATCCCCTTAAAACCCAATTTACTACTATGAATTCGTTGTTAAAACTCATTCAAAAACTTGAAGAAGAATCCGTTTCCGGATTCACCTTCAAGATGGCTTCCTTGCAAGTTGGCAAGAAAGCCAAGAACAAGAAAAACTATGGATTCCGTGTCACTTGTGACAACGGAACCAAAGTTTCCTTCTGGGCATCAAATTATGATGCCGTAGTGGAAGAAACTTCGGAAGGTAACTTCCGAGTTCTTCCCGGCGTCAGGATTTCTGAAAATGCCGACGCGGACGGCTATCACGGGTTAATACCCGAGAATGCCGAGCAAGGTGGTTACTGGGATAACCAGTAACTACCTGAAAAGGGGACTATGTCCCCTTTTTTTCTATAAATCTAAGGGCGGGCGGGTGGGTGCTTATCATACACCGCATGTACAAGTTATACATTTACTTTTCACCATAACTATGCTGGTATTCACCGCAAGTGGAACTGTTATATTTGTCAGTAGCATTACTGCTCTGATAAGTTTGGCAGAAGAACTACGCAGTGCGTAGATTCTCAACCGGTAGCGTCCGGAATCCACAGGAATAAAACGCTGGTTCTCAAGTGTTTATGTGACTGTTTGTATGTGATAAACAAGCAGTCACATTTTTTCTATCTATCTATCACACTTGTCTACGACAAATTTTTGCCGCGGATAAGATAGCTATAAATAATTATCCGTGGAGAGTAGGCTATTAAGGACAGTCAGTTAACACTCATATTGTCTGATGTATCAGAAGTGTTCTGCCTTTTTGCCTATTTCTTACGGATATATATGGGTAGTGATTTCTTAGACCTATGCAGCGAAGAAATAATAGTAGGTTCCAGAATCTAAGATGTCACTACTGACCTTAGAGTTGTGATAAACTCTGACAAGCCTGTGGGGCTACGATGTTATTCTCTCATATATTAGGATTTTACCGAGGGTGAGAGTATCGGGTATGGATAAACTCCTTTCTATACCAACGACACGTTAGTGCAGACTATAAAACCAGGCAGTCTGGCTTATGTATCCGTGGGATGGATGCTACTTAAGTGGACTTTAAACGGGCAGTAATGCTCCTATTCCATTTTATAGACATACAAACCACATGTCTATTTATCTCCCAGGTTTGTGGTAAACCTGAATTAACCCTGTGTACAGCTTACGGTGTAACCGTAGTCACAGTAGTCCTGTTGGCTGATGTGGAGACGTTAGCTTGCACCTTAGGCGGGTGTATATTCCACCAGGAATTTATTAATCTAAAAACTTAATTAAGGGTTTAGCCGGCCCTTGAGTCCTCACACCGTTGACCCTATTTATAGAATATCTTACTCTGTAGATATGGGTGACTAATCTCATTATGGTGAACTGGGTTGGTCTTCGGGCCGCCTGGTTCACTTTTTTATTCACCAACCAAAAAGCTTGTATACAGGCAAAACAATTGTTATGAAGCCAAGTATTTTAGATGTAACAGAACACCATTATTCTTCAGGTCATATTGAATATAGACTTTGGGGAGGTGTGGGTTATTCTGTATTAACTGAAAAAGAGTATTTAGAAATACTTTATTCAAAAGATTTAGAAGATGCCAAAAATGAATCAGATTTAAACGCATTAGAATCACAAACTTATGAAGGATGATATTATAAGAGCCTGTAACAGGGCTCTTTCTGTCTGTGGACTATTGTTCACACTGATGATGACCTAATTGAGGGTCGAAACAGAAACACACACTAAATTAAATTGTTATGGTAAATAACAAAATTAACTACAAAACTATTTGTTCTGATCTTGTCTATCCTAATTGGACAGATAGAAAGAAATACCAAGTTCTTGGTAAACTTGACGAAGAGTATGTACAGGAAGAGTTAGAAAGACTCTTTGAGTGTGATAGCATTGGTAATAAATATGCTATACAAATGCCTGATGGTGTTTTATGGTATCAGCACGATAAACATACATTTCTTCTTAAACCAATTGATGAGAGCCTCTAACAAGGGGCTCTTTTCCTTTTGCACTAACCCACAAGGGTGAACAGTTGTAATACAAGACAGAGTGAACAGTTAGGCTGCGAATTGTGAGTATTGCAACTGAGTGCAGAGGGAAATAGTGCGTTCTATGTAACCAGGAAATATGCAGTCTCAGTAATGAGAGTTAGTCCATACCATGTGGAGTGCAAAAATATCAGGTTGGTATACATAAATGCACTATTCTCACTTCCCAAGAGTGATCAGTTGTAGTAATAGAAGAAAAGTAAATCAGATGGGCTTATAATCCATTATAATGAATATTGATTTACCTGTTTAGTTTCAAGTTACCACTCGAAAAACTATACTATTTTATGGGTAATTGATTGATAGTTAAGTTCTAAACTATTTATTATTACAACTGATTGCAGAGGGAAACTTTTCCTATAATCTATTGTTAACCAACTAAATACAATCCTATGACCTTTGAAGAAGCCTCTGATATGCATATGTTACATAGCATATCACCAGAACTTACCTGCACTTGTGATGAATATCATATATGTCAGCAGTGTTACGAAGAATACGAAAAGGAAAGA
>Ga0194121_10003828_pt1 | contig 22402 bp, 14 predicted proteins | sample TA2MahCa50mmetaG_FD_148609 | JGI IMG/M metagenome (GOLD analysis project Ga0194121, IMG submission 148609) | Freshwater microbial communities from Lake Tanganyika, Tanzania - TA2015020 Mahale Deep Cast 50m | ecosystem: Environmental > Aquatic > Freshwater > Lake | place: Tanzania: Lake...
GGATTGCATCCATCTCGTCGAGACGCTCGGGATCGCTCATCGCCTTCTCGAGGTCCGCGAGCTCGTGGTGCAGGTCGCCGAGCCGGCCGGAACCCGCGATCGCCTCGTCGATCACCGAGCGCCCGCGCATCTCGCCGGCATCCTGCCGGAAGTAGCCGATGGAGACGCGCTTGGGTACCTGCACCACGCCGTCGTCGGGCTTCTCCTCGCCGACGATCAGGCGGAAGAGCGTCGACTTGCCCGAGCCGTTGGGACCGACGAGCCCGACCTTGTCGCCGGGGTTCAGCTGGAAACTGGCTTCGACGAGCAGCAGTCGCCGGCCGTAGTGCTTCGAGACCTTGTCGAGGACGATCATGAAGCCGTCAATGTACGCCGGCGGCGAGCGTCCCGCGAGCGCGCGCTTCAGAGCCGTCGCATGCGGAGTCTCAGCGCGTTGCCGATCACCGAGAGCGAGCTCAGCGTCATGGCGAGCGCCGCGATCATGGGGGAGAGCAGCGTGCCAGTGAAGGGCGCGAGGACTCCGGCCGCCAGCGGGATGCAGAGCGCGTTGTAGCCGAGCGCGAAGGCGAGGTTTTGGCGCACATTTGCGAGCGTCGCTCGCGCGAGCGACAGGGCGCGCGCGAGCGCGCGCAAGTCGTCGCGGACGAGTGTCACGCCCGCGGTCTGCTTGGCGACATCCGTCCCGCCACCCATCGCGATGCCCACATGTGCGAGTGCGAGCGCGGGAGCGTCGTTGACGCCGTCCCCGACCATCGCGACACGCCTGCCGCGCGCGCTCAGGTCGCGCACATAGACCGCCTTGGCCGCAGGGCTTGCCTCCGCGAATGTCCGCCCGATGTGCAGTTCCGCCGCCACGCTCTCGACCGTCGCCGCGCGATCACCGCTGGCGACATGCACTTCGATGCCGAGCGCAGCGATGCGCTCGAGCGTCTCGCGCGCACCCTCGCGCAGCGGATCCGCCAGCGAGAGCAGTCCGGCGAGCTCTCCGTCGAGCGCGACGAACACGACGCTCGCGCCGCTGCGCGCCCAGCGCTCGGCTTGCGCTTCGAGGGCGCTGGTGGCGATACCCTCGCGGGCGAGCCAGCGCGCACTCCCTACCACCACCCTGCGGGATCCCACGGTGCCACGGACGCCTTCTCCAGCGACGCTCTCGAAGGCACTTGGATCCTCGAGCTCGATTCCGCGCGCTCGAGCGCCCTCGACCACCGCGGCCGCCAGCGGATGCTCGCTGCGTCGCTCCAGCGCCGCGGCCAGTCGCAGCAGCGAGCGCTCGTCCTCGCCCGGCAGCACGCAGCACGCCGCGAGCACCGGCTTGCCTGTCGTGAGCGTGCCGGTCTTGTCGAGCACGAGCACATCGGCCTCTCCGAGCGCTTGGAGCGCGCCCGCGTCGCGAAACAACACGCCTTCGCGCGCGCCGCGCGAGGTCGCGACGGCGACGGACATCGGGGTGGCGAGTCCGAGGGCGCAGGGGCACGCGATGATGAGCACGGAGACGCACGCCACGAGTCCGCGCGCGAGGCCATCGTCCGCGAACACGATCCACGCCGCACCCGAGAGCAGCGCGACGAGCAGCACGGCAGGCACGAACCGGCGCATGGCCCGATCGGCAAGCGCTTGAATCGGAGCGCGGCTGCGCTGCGCGCTCGCGACGAGCGCCAAGATCTGCGCGAGCGCGGTCTCGCGCCCGACGCGCTCCGCGACCATCGTGAAGCTGCCGCCCTGCGCGAGGGTCGCACCCGTGACTGCGTCGCCGCGCTGCTTGTGCAGCAGGATGGACTCACCCGTGAGCACCGACTCGTCGAGGTACGCTTCGCCGTCGAGCACGACGCCGTCGACCGGCACGCGCATTCCGGGCTTCACGCGCAGCACGAAGCCGGACTCGACCTTCGCGAGCGCAATCTCGCGCTCGTTGCCGAGCGGATCGACGAGCAGCGCCGTCTTGGGTGCGAGATCGAGCAGCTCCCGCAGCGCGGCGCTGGTGCGACGCCGCGCCTTCAGCTCGAGCACTTGACCGAGGAGCGCGAGCGCCGTGATCACCGCGGCAGACTCGAAATAGAGCGCCTCGGTGTGGCCGAGAATGGCGGCCGACACGCTCGCCGCCCACGCCGCGACGGTGCCCAGCCCGAGCAGCGTGAACATGTTGGGCGAGAGCGCGCGCAGCGACGCGAGCGCGCGTTCGAGGATCGGTCGGCCCGACCAGAACACCACGGGGCTAGCGAGCGCGAACTGCACGGCCGGATCGAGAGCGGGAGGCAGCAGGGACTCGTGATGTCCGACGGCCATGCCGCTCATCGTGAGCGCGAACAAGGGGACGGTGAGCGCGACGCCGAGCTTGAGGCGTCGTGCGAGCTCGCGCTGCTCCTCCGCAAACGGGTCGTCCCGCGTGATCTCGACGGGCTCGAGTGCCATGCCGCATCTCGGGCATGTTCCGGGACCGAGCTGCTCGATACCCGGACACATCGGGCAGGTGTGCCAGACGCTCTCGAGCCCCGGCTCTGGCCGCATCGCTTCGCGCGCACCTCCGAGGTACCGAGCAGGATCAGATTGAAAGCGCTTCTGACAGGAACGCGCGCAGAACGAGTATGTGATCCCGACATGCTCGCACCGCAACGGCGCATCCAGCGCGACCTGCATGCCGCACACCGGATCGATCGCGTGCTGGGAGTCCGCGCTCATCGTCGCTTGCGGACGAAGATGCGGACGCCAAACACGGGCGCGCGAGCCAGCGGCGGCTCGCCGGGCAGCACGAGTCCGAGCGGCGGATCACCGATCAGGGCCGCGGGCTCGTAGTTCTCCATCACCCAGCGCACAAGTGCCCGCCCGTAGTCGCGCCCGAACCACGGAAAGCCATATTCCGCCGTGTCCTTGTGGGTCAAGAGCACGATGTCGGGCGGCGTCGCGCGCAGCGCGGCGAGGATCGTCTCTTCACCGAAGAGCACGAGCTCCGGTGGCATGAAGTTGATGTACGGCGTCGGATTTTCGAGGCGCGCGAGGTAGTTCACCATCACGCCTTCGGGCAATGCGATCAGAGTCGGCGCGCTTGTGCTCGCGGTTCGCGCGCGCTCGAGCCACTGGAGCGTCGCGTCGAGCACTTGCCCGCGCGCGTCCGTGCGAAATTCGTCAGGTCCCGTCCCGAGTGAGAAGAGCTTGCGCTGGTGATAGCGCCGCGTTGCGGCAAGGCTCGCGAAGACTAGGGCCACGAGCAGCATCGCACCGGCCGCTCGCGCCACGCCTGGCGAGAGCTTGCGCCGGGCGAGCAGCGCCGGGAGGTTGCTCCACAAGAGCGCCGCGACGAGCGCCGTCGCTGGCAGCGCCAGCGTGAAGCCGTACTGCTCCAGCCGCGCGTTCAAGAGCATCTTCGCGAGCAGGGCGAGGGAGAGCGCCGCGAAGCCGGCGAGGACCGGTCTGCGGTCCGCACCGCGCTGGCGCAGCGTGCTCCATGTCGCGCTCACCAGCGTCGCGAGAGCCACGAGCGGCCACGGACGCGCCGCTTGGCTCCACGGCAGCATCGTCCACAGCAGCCCCAGTGCGATGGCGCTCGCGAGTGCACACGCGCCCGCGCCTGCCCGCTCGCCAGCCTTGCGCGCGACCAGCGTTCCGACGCCGATGCCGAGGCCCAGCAGCGCGAGTGCGCCGAGCGCCCACGCGAGCATCCAGCCGATGTTCGCGAGCGGCGCATCGATGCCCATGCCGTCGCGATAGAACTTGAGCTCGCTCACCGAGCTCGACGCGAGCTGCGGCCACGCGCCCAGCGTCGAGCGCCACGCCGCAGCGCTCCCGTGGGCCGGAATCTGCAAGCTCCACGCGAGCAGCACCGCCGTGAGCGCGCCGAGCGCGAAGGCCACCAGCGCCCGCACGCTGCGGAAGCGCGCGTTCCAGCTCGCGAGCACGAGCGCCACCAGCGAGCCGGCGAGAGCCGCGACGAAGGTCTCCGGCTTGGTGAGGAACGCCAGACCCGTCGTGAAGCCTGCCGCGAGCACGAGCAGGATCGAGCCGCGGCCGCTCCACGCCGTGAGCAACGCGAGGGAGGCCAGCGCAAGCAACAGCCCGTGCGTCGCTTCGTGCGAGTAGGGCGCGAGCTGGTTGTAGTTGCCGATGCCGACTTGCTGGCCGAAGCCGCAGGTGGCGATGGCCACGATGCACGCCACGGTCGCCGCGCCGCTGCTCGTGGCCCGCCGCAGCACGAAGTGCAGCAGCGCGAGAGAGCCCGCAAAGAGCGCCGCATTGGCCCACAGAAGCGTCCAGAGTCCGACGCCGAAGAGCTCGAACAGCAGCGCGTTGAAGTTAGGCGAGAGCGGCCCGTTAAACCACGCCAGCTCGCGGTGCAGCAGCGCGCCCTCGCTCATGCGCCATGGCACATAGAGTTCGCGGCCGAAGTCGACGATGGCGTCGGGCCAAGTGCCCCAAGTCCACGCCATGAGCGCGACGAACGCGCACGCCAGCGAGGCGAAATGCGCCCAGCCCGACCGTCGCTGCTGCGGCCCGTCCGCGCTCATTCGCGCTTCCCGCCGTCCATCAGGTAGCCGGTCTCGCGCAGCTTGCGTTCGAGTTCTGGATCCATCTCGGCGGAGGTCGCCTTGGCGCCGAGCCACACGCGCAGCGCCTGTGCCGTTTCCAGCGCGCGGTCGAGCTTGCGCAGTCCCTCGTCGACGCGCGCGTTGCCGCCTCCTTCGCCGATCGGCTGGCGTTCGAGGCGATCCGTTGCGAGATCGAGTCCCACGCTCGGCAGCTCGCGCCCATCCGGCCGACGCCCGTAGCGGATCACCTTGAGCTCGTTCGTGCGCAGCGCGCGAAACTCGCGCTTGTCGGCGTGCAGCTCGAGCAGCGCCGGCGCGGGCTCGAGCGCAGCCCCGCGCGCGAGTGGCAGGATGTCGCGCCCGGCCATGGTCGGGCGCTTGCGGACACCCGCGGCCGCGAGCACGCTCGGCATCACGTCGATGATGCGCACTTGATCTCGCACCACGCGCCCCGCGTCGAGCACGCCCGGCCAGTGCAGCACGAGCGGAATCTTCACCACTTCGTCGAAGAGCGTCTTTTGGTGGCCCTTCGTGCCGTGCTCGAAGAATTCCTCGCCATGGTCCGCGGTGACGATCACGAGCGTGTTGTCGAGCATTCCCTTCGCTCCCAGCGAGTCGAGCACGCGCTTCAGGATCTCGTCCGTGAAGCGGATCTCGCCGTCGTAGAGGGCGAGCAGGTGTTCGAGGTCCCGCGGCGACATGCCGGGATGGACCTCCGTGCGACTCATGAAGTCGCGGCCGTCGAGCGCGCCCGCGTAGCCCGGATCGAACATGCGGTCGTAGGGCGCGGGCGGGATGAAGTCGTAGTGGACATCCCACAAGTGAAGAAACAGGAAGTACGGGCGATCGACGGGGCGCTCGCTCGCCCAGCGCTCGACTTCCTCGGCCGTGCGCGGCCCCGTGATGTCGTCGTGGGAGCGCCCCTCGCTCGCGCGCGACTCGCGGCGCAGGTCCTCGTCCGAGAGCTCGTCCGGCACGGTCGTCATGCAGCTGCGGTATACATCGAAGCCATCGCCGAGTCCGAAGGTCGGGTGCAGGTACGGTCCGCCGAAAAAGCCGGCCGTGTGGTAGCCCGCGCCGCGGAGTTCTTCCGCGAGCGTACGGTGCTCGGGCGCCAGTCGCAGGCCGTTGTCGAACAGGCCGTGGCTCGAATCGTGGAGCCCCGTGAACAGCGCTGCGTGCGCGGGCAGCGTCCACGACGAAGTGCTCAGCGCGCTCTCGAAGCGCACGCCCGCACTCGCGAGCCGGTCGATCTCCGGGCTGGTCGCGCGTCCGTAGCCGTAGCAGCCGAGGTGATCGGGCCGCAGGCTGTCGATCGAGACGAGCACGATGTTGGGATGGCGCTCCTCGGCCTCGCCGCAGGAGAGGGAAGGGACCGCGACCATGGCCGTGAGCGCGAGGGGCACGAGGCGCTGCATCGATCCCATCCTAATCGTCGCGGGGCGCGGTTCCACGCGCGCGAGCGACCCGCGCACGCTGTAGACTCGATGCTCGACCATGCCGCTCCCGCCGCGACCTCGCGGAGCGCCCGCGCGCTCCCTGTTTCCCGAGTCCGGGCAACCCGCGCCGCCCGCGGTTGCGTCGCAAACTGAGGCCAGCGCTCCGTCAGCCCCGCGCGGCCCGGCGCAGTTGCTCGAGGGCCTGAATGCGGAGCAGCGCGAGGCCGTCGAGCACGACGGTGGCCCGCTCTTGATCCTCGCCGGCGCGGGCTCGGGCAAGACCCGCGTCATCACGCGCCGCATCGCGTGGCTGATGGCGGTCCGCGGCGCACACCCGAGCGACATGCTCGCGATCACCTTCACCAACAAGGCGGCGGGCGAGATGCGCGAACGCTGCGCGGCTCTGGGCGTGCCCGCCGGCGCATGGATCGGGACCTTCCACGCCACCTGCGCGCGCATCCTGCGGCGCGACATCGAGCACCTCGGCGGCTACACGCGCGACTTCACGATCTTCGACACGGACGACCGCGGCAAGCTGATCCGCGACCTGATCAAGAACTCCGGCTACGACACGACCGCTTACAAGCCGGCGGAGGTCGGCGCGTGGATCAGCGGACGCAAGAACCGCGGCGTGGCTCCGGGCGCGATCGAGGAGGGGAGCTTCTCCGACGAGGTTTTCCTGCGCGTGCACAAGGAGTACGAGGCCGCGCTCGCGCGCAACAACGCGCTCGACTTCGACGACCTGCTCGGCAAGGTGATCGAGCTCTTCGACCAGCACCCCGGCGTGCGCGACATGTACGCCGACCGCTTCCGCCATGTGCTCGTCGACGAGTATCAGGACACCAACGGCGTGCAGTATCGGTTGCTGCGGCACCTGACCGTGTTCCGGCAGGACATCGCGGTGTGCGGCGATCCCGACCAGTCGATCTACGGTTGGCGCGGCGCGGACGTGCGCAACATCCTGCGCTTCGAAGCGGACTTCCCCGGAGCGCGCGTGGTCAAGCTCGAGCGCAACTACCGCTCGTCGCAGAACATCCTCGACGCGGCGCAGGCGGTGATCCGCAACAACACGCAGCGCAAGGAGAAGGCGCTCTTCTCCGACAAGGGTCCGGGCGAGAAGCTCAGCGTGCTGCAGTGCGCGGACGAGGACGACGAGGCCCGCGAGATCGCACTCTCGATCCGCGCACTCGCCGACGCGGGGCGACGCCACGACGAATTCGCGATCTTCTACCGCGCGAACTTCCTCCAGCGCGCGCTCGAGCGCGCCCTGCGGCTCTCCTCGATTCCCTACCAGATCGTCGCCGGCACCGAGTTCTACCAGCGCCGCGAGATCAAGGACCTGATCGCGTACCTGCGCGTGATCGTGAACCCCTCCGACGACGAAGCCTGCGTGCGCTCGCTCGGCGTGCCGACGCGCGGCATCGGCGACAAGACCATCGACGAGCTGCGACAGTGGGCGCTCGACCGACGCGTCTCGCTCTCGCGCGCGATCCGCAGCGAGGAGGCGCGCGCTCGCGTTCGCGGCCGCGCGCGCGCGGCGCTGGAGGCCTTCGCCGGCGCGCTCGAGCGGCTCGCGCTGCACGCCGACGGACCCGCCGCGGTCGCGCTCGAGGCCGTGCTCGAGGAGACGCGCTACTGGGACTGGCTGGCGCGCTCCGCCGAGCGCGACGATGTCGACCGCGAGGCCAATGTGCAGGAGCTGCTCGGCCACGCCAGCACTTACGACGAGCAGATGCCCGAAGGCAAGCTGCGCGGCTTCCTGCAGGACATCGCGCTCGTCAGCGATTCCGACGGCCTCGACGAGCGCGTACCCAAGGTGGCGCTGATGACGATGCACGCCGCGAAGGGACTCGAGTTCCCCTTCGTGTACATCGCCGGAGTCGAAGAGGACCTGTTGCCGCACAAGCGCGCGCTCTCCGAGAGCGAGCTCGGCCTCGAGGAAGAGCGGCGGCTCTTCTATGTCGGCCTCACGCGCGCGCAGGAGCGGCTGGTGCTCACGCACGCCGCGACGCGCCGCCAATACGACGGCGAGATCTGGTGCCGACCGTCGCGCTTCCTCGACGAGATTCCGCGCGCGCTGCTCGCGAGCGAGGGGGACGACACCGGCGCGCTGGGCGAGTACATCTTCGAGCCCGAGGCCTCGCGCGCGCCGGAGCTGGCGCTGGGGGACGCGGTCGAGCACGACTACTTCGGGCGCGGCAAGGTCGAGCTGCTCGCCGGAACCGGCACGAATGCGCGCGCGACCATCTGGTTCGACCGCCACGGCCGCAAGCAGCTCATGCTCGCGTACGCAAAGCTCAAGCGCCTGGGCGGAGGTCGGCGGTGAGCGCGGCCGAGCTGCGGGCGCGGCTCGAGCGCCTGCTCGACGAGGCGCGCGCCCAAGGCGCGTTGGAGGAACTGCGCCCGGCGCTCGCGGCCGCGCTCGCGGCGAGCGTGGCGCCCCCCCCCGCGGCGAGCGAGGCCATTCCCATGCGCTACGGCATGGTCGGCGACTCGAAGCCGATGCGCGAGGTCGCGGCGCTGCTCGACAAGGTCGTGCACAGCGATGTGCCGGTGCTCGTGCTCGGCGAGACGGGCACCGGCAAGGAGCTCGTCGCGCGCGCGCTGCACCACCATGGCGCGCGCAAGGGCCAGCCGTTCCTCGCCGAGAACTGCGCCGCCGTGCCCGCCGAGCTGCTCGAGAGCGAGCTCTTCGGCCACAAGAAGGGCTCGTTCACGGGCGCGTACACCGATCGCCCCGGCCACTTCGTCGCGGCCGACAAGGGCACGGTGTTCCTCGACGAGATCGGCGACATGCCGCTCGCGATGCAGCCCAAGTTGCTGCGCGTCCTGCAAGAAGGCGAGGTGCGTCCGGTCGGATCCAACAAGGTCGTCAAGGTCGACGTGCGCATCGTCGCCGCGACCAACAAGGACCTGCGCTCGATGTGCAAGGCCGCCACATTCCGCGAGGACCTCTACTTCCGCCTCGCCGTCCTGACCGTGCAACTGCCGCCGTTGCGCGACCGCAAGGGCGACGTCCCGCACCTCGTGCGCTTCTTCCTCGATGCGATGGAGAAGGAGATGGGGCGGCGCTGCACGATGACGACGGAAGCGCTCGCGCTGCTCGAGCGCTGGCGCTGGCCCGGCAACGTGCGCGAGCTCGAGAACGAAATCCGCCGCACCGTCGCGCTCTGTGACGGCACGATCCGCCCCGCCGACCTCTCGCCGCAGATCCGCGGCTGAGCGCTGAGCGCGCTGGTTCGCACAACGGCGCCGGGCGCCCCACTCGGGACGCCCGGCGCCATGTCGCTGCCTTCACGCCGCGCTCAAGGGCACATCGTGAACTGCAAGCCGTTCGAGAGGTTGGTCGTGCCCGGAGCGGGCGGATCGCGGAACCACGCCTGCGCGTTCACCACCACACCCGGAGCGAAGGGCTGGCCGAGCGAAGTGGGGTTGGCGACGAGGTAGGCGCGGAAGTCCGTCGATATCGTGCCGTTGCAGGCGTTCACCGTGCCGCCGGTCAAGCTGCTGATCATGCGCTGCACGGGCGAGCGCACACACAGCCTGCTCGTGCTGCCCACCGCCCACGGGGCGATGTTCGGCCCGAAGATGCCGTAGAAGAGCAGACCCGTCTTCTGGCCTTCGACGCCGGTGGCGCGCAGCACGAAGCCCGAGTTCGTCGCCAGACTCGGAGTGCCGAGCGACGACATCGTCGCCGTGCAGCCGCTCGTGCTCGTGCCCGCCGTGCAGTAGCTGATCACGTTCGGGCAGGCCTCGCACTGGTCGGGCGTGCCATTGCCGTTCGTGTCCCACTGCGTGCCCGCCGCGAGCTCGCACATGTTGCCCACGCCGTCGCCGTCGCAGTCAGCCTGACCCGGGTTGGGAATCGTGTCGCAGTTGTCGACGCAGTCCGCGAAGCCGTCGAGGTCCGTGTCGGTGTCCGGCACGCCGCAGCCGCAGATCCCCGCCGCGATCTTGAGCGGGTCGTTCGGACAGCCGTCGCAGGCGTTGCCCGTGCCATCTCCGTCCGAGTCGAGCTGGTTCGAGTTGGCGGTCGTGGGGCAGTTGTCGCACACATTGCCGCGGCCGTCGCCGTCGGCGTCGAGCTGGTTTTGGTTGGCGACCGCGGGGCAGTTGTCGATGCAGTTCGCCACCGTGTCGCCGTCGCTGTCGGTGTCCGCGATGCCGCAGCCGCAGATGCCCGGCGCGATCTTCAATGGATCGTTGGGGCACAGGTCGTTGCAGTTCGCGGTGCCGTCGCCGTCGCTGTCCGTGTCGGCCATGCCGCAGCCACACTGGCCGGGCGCGGTCTTGGCCGGATCGTTGGGACATCCGTCGACGCAGTTGTTGGCGCCGTCGCCGTCGGTGTCGGGGCAGTCGAGCCCGACGTACTTCGCGGCGTTGTCGAGGTTGAGCCAGCCGATGTTCTCGCCCCATACGTAGCCGCGGATGCGCGCCGAGGGCAGGTCGACGCGCGCCTGCTGCGCGGCGGGGAGCGCGGAGAAGGGTCCGAAGTTGATCCAGCCGACATTCTCGCCCCACGCGAAGCCGCGCAGGAAGTTGGTGCCGACCACGACGCCCTGCGCCGTGACATTGGCGTCGCGCCAGTTCATCCAGCCCGTGTTTTCCTGCCAGCCAAACTTCTGGGCCGGTGCCACGTTCGACTGCGCCGACGCAAGACCCGCGAAGGCCAGCACGAGGCACGCTGAGAGAGAGAGGAGCTTCATGGTGCGTTTCCCGCTGTGGCCTAGTAGGTGAAGTTGGCGCCGGGGTCGGTCGTGGCGCGTCGGGCCTAAGCGGGAACTCGAGTTTCCGATAGGCGCACGATGTGCGGATCTCGAACCCAGTGGCAACCCAGCGCGGGCACGGCGCGCGCGCGGGTGGAGGATGGGGTGGAGGGTCCTGTGGCTGCCTCGACGCTGGGCGACGAGGCGCGCGCCGCCGCGCGGCGGGCGTTGGAAGTGCGCTCGCTCTCGGGCGCCGCAGAGCTGCGCGCGCCGCTAGAAGAACCCCGACAGCGGGCCGAGGAACGCGTGCAGGAGGGGCTTGAGCACGCCGCCGATGCCTTCGGCCACGATGGAGGCGACGGCGATGGTGGTGAGCGTCGCGTCGCTCCACTTCAGGCCGCGGCCGAGCACGACCCACATCAGGAAGCCGCCGACGAAGAAGGCCAGGCTGAGCGCGGGCGCGAGCACGAGCCCGAGTCCGACGCCCGTCGCCTCGGGCAGCCACTTGCGCACCGCGGCCACGTTCTCGAGCAGCGCGTAGAGCACGCCGACCACCGCTCCGCCGAGCAGCCAGCTCGTCGCGCCTTCCGGCAGGGCTCCGAAGCCCTTGTCGAACACAATGGCGCTCTCGGCCCAGATGCGCGCCACGGGCGACGGCATGCTCTCGAAGCGCTGCTGGTCCGAGAGAATCCACTCGAACATCCACGCCGAGATGAACGCGCACGGCACGACTGTCAGGGTCTGCGTCCAGAACTGCCAGCGAGACGGCACGCGGAACGCGCGCCCGTACACCATGTCCGAGGTCAGCAGGCTCGCCTGCGCGCCCGAGCCCGACACGAAGCCCGCGCCGGTGAGGTTCATGGCCGCCGACTTGCCGCCGAAGAGCGCCGTCACGCCCTGCAGCAGGATGCCCATGACGCGCGCCGGGTTGAAGTTGGTCTGCGCCGCCGCGCGCGTGGCGATGATGTTCTGGATCAGGCCGGCGATCACGACGAGCACGACCACGAGCAGCAGGTTGAGCGCGAAGCGCAGGTTCAGCACCAGCGCGCAGGCCACGAAGGCGGTGACGGTGAAGGAGACGAGCAGCTTGGGGCGCAGCGGCGGGTCGGGGTCCTCGCTCTGGCCGCGCAGCGAGACCATCGAGCGCAGCGCGCCAAGAATCGTGCGCCAGTTGAGCGCCAGCGCGGTCAGGCCCGAGGCCACGAGGAAGCCGAGGCCCGGCCAGTAGAACTTGTGCGGGGAGCCCTTGGGCTCGAAGCCCAAGTACTGCGCGCCGAGCATCAGGAACAGCGCGCCGACGAGGAAGCCGACGCACGTGCGCATGCCCATCAGGTACGAGCCGCCGATGGCGAAGGGCGAGAGCGCGATCGCGCCGCCGAGCGCGGCGAGGCCGCCGAGTGCGATGCCCGACGGAACGAGCGCGAACCCGTCCTCGTCGTTGAATATGACATAGGCGCACAGCGCTGCAAACGACACGACGAGGATGCCCGCCTGCCGCGGATCGCCCTTCTCGACGAGCGTGCGCACGACGGTCTCGACAGCCTTCGCGCCCGGCCACGGCAGGTCTTCCTTCAGGATCAGGAGCTGGCGCAGCGGGATCGCCATGGCGAGGCCCACGAGGCTCGACACGGTGCCGAAGAGCGTCATGTCGAGCAGCGAGTAGGGCTCGCCCGTCATGGCCTTCGCCGCGTAGAAGTTCGAGATGAAGCCGAGGCTGCCGCCCGCGGAGCCCATGGTGGCGACGATCACCATTTCGGTGGTTGTGATGCGCTTCGCTCCGAAGGGCAGCATCAGCGCGAAGAAAAACAGCGCCGCGATCGTCGGCCCTTCTTCGATCACGCCGAAGGAGAGCGTCAGGTACGAATTCATCGCGCACAGCGCGACGGAGAAGAGCAGGCCCATCACGACCGAGCGGGCGGTGATCGGCGGCGTTCCGAGGTGCGGTTCCATGACTTGAGGCTCCTGTGGGGGGCTACTTCGCGTGGGGATGGGCAGGCGCATTGGGATTGGGAGACATGGCGACGAGCAGCAGCGCGCGCTCGCTCGATGCGTTCTCGACGCCGTGGCTCTCGCCGGGCGCCGACCACGCGAGCTCGCCGGGGCCGAGCTCGCGCACCTGTGTGCCGAGCGACGCGCGCACGCGCCCTTCGAGCACGAAGTAGAACTTGGTCGCGCCCTCGTGCGCGTGCGGTTGCTGCGCCTGTCCGGGCTCGAGGCAGTAGACATCGCAAAACATGTGCGCAGTCTGGAACAGGTTGATCTTTTGCAGCTTGTCCGCTGCGAAGCGGACGGCGGCGCGCGTGTCGACGAAGCTCATGCGGGCAGAGTAGCGTCGCCGCGCTCGCTCGCTAAGCTTCCGCCGCCATGAAGCCGCCGAAGAGTGCGCGCGTTCGCGGGCTTTCGCTCGTGCGGCGCGGGGTGCGCCACGGGAGCGTCGCGCCGGTCGCGGTCGAGCCCGTGGGGCGCTGGAGCGAGCCGCGCTTCCTCGCCGAGTGCGAGCGGCGCTGGGCGGGGGACCTGCCCATCGTGCTGCCGGGCGCGGTGGCGCCGTCGTTGCAGCGCTGGCGGCGCGAGATCGAGGCTGCGCTCGACCTGTTCGAGCGCGCTCGCGACGGCGAGAGCTTCGAGTCGATGCTGCACGAGCGCCTCGACCCGCGGCGCTTCGCCGCGGCGGGCGCCACGATCGACGCCGGGGACACTCGCGAGCTCGAAAAGGTCTTCGTGCACGCGCTGTCCAAGCGCCGCACCGTCGCGCGCGACTTGTACGCCAAGCTCTCGTGGATCGCGCACGACGAGCGCGACAGCTCGCTGCGCATCCGCTTCTCGTTCGGCTCCGAGGCTTTGCTCGACTGGCAGAAGGAGACGCGCCGCGCACCGTGGTCCGAGGCCTTCGCGGCCGCCGCGTTCCCCGAGTGCGCCGCGATCACGGGCCGTCGTCCGCTCGTGGCGCTCGTCGAGCGCTTGATCGGCACGGCGCCGCGCTTTTCCGAGCGCATCATCTACAACAACGCGCCCGGCGGCGGCGCGCACTTCCACCACGACGACGAGGAGCACCAGCTCGGCGTACTGTTCAGCCAGCTCGAGGGCGAGACCGCGTGGTTCGCGCTCCCCAAGCGCCAGCTCGCCGAGTTCGTGGCCGAGTTCGCGCGCGGCTCGCTCGCGCGGCGCGCGGGCACGGCGCATAAGGCGCTGCGCGCGCTCGACGACACGGGCGACGAGGAGCTCTCGCGGCTCCTGAACTCGACGCCGCAGTTCACGCGCGCGCTCGCCGAGGTCGGCACCTGCTTCCACCTGCGCGCCGGCGACTCGATCCTGCTGCCGACGCACGGCCCCGACGACACCTGCTGGCACGCCATCTACGCGCTCGGCGCGCGCCCGAGCTTCGCCCACAGCTACGGCATCTTCGCCGCGCGCCGCCCCGTCAAGCGTTCAGGCCCAGGCGCGCGCGCACGAACTCGGTGAGCTGCGTGCCGAGCTCCTCGTCGGCGATGCTGCGCACATCCTGACCGCCGGCGAGCATTCCGGCCGCGTATTCCGGCCAAGGCAGCGCCGCCTTCGAGAGCTTCGTGCAGGCGCGTTCCTCCCTCTCCCGCAGCGCGAGCCGGTGCAACTGCAGGATCAGGTCCTCCGCCGAGTGCGACTCGCGCGAGACGCCGGCTTCGTCGAGCGCTCGCGCCGCTACGCCGAACACGTATCCGAGCGCCCAGTGCTCGCGCATCACCGGCCCGAGCTCTTGCGCGTCGCGCCCGTGCTCCTCGAGTGCCTCTTCGACCGGCATCAACTGCATTGACACGAGCCACACCGCCGTCAAGAACGCGCGCGACTCGGGCTTCGAGGGTCGCTCGCGCAGCATGGTGTAGGTCTGCATCGCATGCACCGCGTAGGGCATGCCGAGGACTTCGGGATTCTCGAACGGATGGCTCGTCATGGGCACTTGCTCCTGTGAGCGAGACGTTACTCCGACGCGCGGAGGCGCGCTGCGAGCGTGTGTGTCATGGAGCGCCGCATGCGAATGGCGCGCGGCCCACGCGGCGTCCACGTGCCATCCGCGCGGCGTTCAGCGCGGGGCGAGCTCGAGGATGCGGAAGGGGCCGATGGTGCGTTCGGTCGGAGCGCGGGCGTCGACGAGGGCTTGCAGGCGCGGGAAGGCATCGAGGGCGAGCAGGCGACCGGCGGGGATGTCGCCGACCCAGATGCGGGGCTCGAGGACGAGCGTGCGCACATCGTGGCGCTCGAGGTTCGCTAGCAGGCGCGACTCGAAGTCGGGGAAGCGCGGGTCGACGGTCGATGGGAAGGTGAGCGCGGGGTGGAACCACAGCGCGGGGAAGGTCGAGTCCTTGCCCGCGAGGCCGTAGAGCGGCGAGCAGTCACCGAGCACGAGCAGGCCGCCCTCGCGTTCGCGCAGGTACGCGACGAGCGCGGCGAGGTCGGCGGGCGTGTAGGTGACGAGCTTGGGCACGCTCCAGCGCAGGAACGAGAGCGCGCTCGGCAGCTCGGCGCGCGAGCGCTCGGCGAGCTGGGCGTCGAAGGCGACATCGTTCACCTCGCGCGTGGCGACGAACTCGCGCAGGAAGTGCGCGGCGTCATAGGAGCTCGCGACGGCGAGGAACGGGAGCAGCAGCGCGGGGACGCGGGCGCTGCGGCGGTGGCCGCGCTCGGCGAGGGCGAGAGCAGCGGCGCGGCAGGCAGCCGCGAAGCAGCCGACGCTGGCGAACACCAGCGGCACGCCGATGGCCTTCTGGTTGCTCGTCCACGCGATGAACATCAGGCAGGCGAACAGCAAGAACAGCGACAGCGCCGCGCAAGCGTGCGCGGCGAGCGGTGCGCGCGGGGCATTCGACGCGCGCGGGCGCAGCCGCCACAGCGGCAGGGAGAGCAGAAAGAGCAGCGAGCCCGCGAGCGCGACCGCGGGCGTGAGCAGGCCGAGCTCCGCGCGCGTCTGTGCGAAGCGCGCGCCGAGGCTGGCGAGCGTCGGCACGGAAGCGAGGCGCTTGGCGCCTTCTTCCGCGGGCAGGTCGAAGACATGCAGTTGCACGAGCTGCCAGTCGACGCCGAGCACTCCGGCGAGGATCAGCAGCGCGCCCGCGGCGCCCGCAAGGCCCGCGAGCATGCGCAGCAGCGTGCGCGCGCGCTCGCGCGGCGCGCACAGGCCGACGAGCAGCACCGCCGGCAGGAACAACACGGACGGGATCTGCTTGGAGAGGAACGCCAGCGCGAGCAGCGGGCCGACGACGAGCGCGGCGACGAGGCGCGCGCGCTCGCTCTCTCCGCGCACGGCGACCAGCGCCGCGTAGAGCGCCGCGAGTGAAAACAGAAACGCGTGCGTCTCCATGTACGGCACGCCGAAGGGCGGCGTGAACACGAAGGCGGTGCACAGCGCGAACACGCTCGACCAGCGGCGCTCGAGCCCGAGCAGGTCGAGCAGGCGATCGACGAGCAGGGTCGCCGCGCCGTTGGCGAGCGCGGCGTGCAGGCAGTAGGCGAACCAGTTGACGCCGAAGATCGCGAAGAACAGCGCCTGCAGCGCGTGGACCGGAAAGCCGTTGGGCGCGGCGTAGTCGCGCAGCGGCACCTGTCCGCACAGGATGCGCCAGCCGCCGTCGAAGCAGATCGACTGGTCGAGCGGCAGGAAGCCCTGCGGCGCGAAGTGCAGGCCGATGGCCGTGCCGGCGGCGAACAGCGCGCCGCGGCGCGCGAGCTCGAGCCAGCGGCCCACGGCCTAGCTCCCGCCCCGCGCGACCTGCGCGTCGATCCAGCGCTCGAACTGCGCGCTGAAAGCCTCGAAGTCGCCGTCGAGCACCGCGACGGTCTCGCTCCCGTGCACCACTCTCACGCGCGCGTCGAGCTCGACCCGCGCCGGACCGCGCGGCACGCGTTGCACTCGCTCGATGGCGTTGCGCGCGTCGCGGATCGCCGTGTCCGCGTCGCGGTTGAGCTCGCGCGCCATCGGCGCGGCCGAGAGCCCGCTGCCGCACAGGCGGCGCACGAACTCGTCGAAGCGCACGCTGTTGCCTGGCTGCCACCACACGCGCGCGAGCTCGGGCCCGACCTTGGGGTTGTCGACCAAGTGTCCGTCGCGCGCGAGGAAGTGCGCGCGCGCTTGGTGCACGGCCATCTCGGCCAGCACATAGCCGTGGTAGTAGGCGCTCGAGTCGCCGGCGAGCAGGTGCGGCACGGCGAGGATCGGGCGCGGCGAGCCCAGCTCGAGGAACAGCAGCCGGCGCTCGACCGCGCGCAGCTGTGCGAGCACGCGCTCGGCGCTCAGCTCGGCGTCGGGGATCTCGTACAGCGCCTTCTCGCCGTAGCAGACCGCGAGCATCGCGCGCGCGCGCCACGCCGCGAAGGGCTGCGAGGCGCGCAGCGCGCGCTCGTGCATCTCCATCGGCATCGGCTGGCCGTCGCGGTCGAGCGCATAGCGGTGCTGCCAGTCGGCGTCGTCGAGCAGGCTGTCGAGCAGCATGCTCTGCGTCTCGCTGAAGGCCACCGAGGTCGGCGCGAACTCTTGCCCGAAGCACGGGCTCGGCATGTCGATGTTCGCGAAGTGCGCGGCGTGCCCGCCCTCGTGGAAGAGCGTCGCCATGGCGTTGTGGCCCGAGCCGACCATGCCGGGGATCGCGTTGGCGGTGAAGTGGATGCGCGCGGGGACGAGCGCGCCCGCGCGCCGCCACGCGACCACGGGGCCGTGCATGAAGCCGTTTTCGTACTTGCCCTTGCGGTCGACCAAGTCGAGCACGAGCTGTGCGCCGCGGTAGCGGATGCCGAGCGAGGCGAACGAGCGGCCCCAGCGGTCGAGCGCGCCGCGGAACGGGAAGTACGGGTCCTGCTCCCTCGTCGAGTCGCCGCTCACCATGAAGTTGAGGTTCCACGGTGTCGCGGCGGCGGGGCCGGAGCGCGCGGCGAGGGCCTCGACGGCGCGGCGCGCGGAGTCGCGCGTGAGCGCCTCGAGCTCGTCGAGGCAGGCGAAGACCTCGGCCTTCGTCAGGCCCTCGACGCGGCGCGTCTTCCAGTCGTAGTAGTCCTCGGCCCCGAGCATGCGGCCGAGGCGGTTGCGCTCGCGCAGCACTTCGAGGAAGCCGTGGTCGAGCACGAAGCGCTCGATCGAGCGCAGGCCGTCCCACGCAGCGCGGCGCAGGCGCTCATCGGATTCCGAGCGCAGCATCGCGGCCAGCTTGACGCTTGTCGCGCGCACGAAGCTGCCATCGCTCGCGCGGTAGCCGAGCTCCATCTCGCCGCGCGCGTGCTCGAGCTGGCCTTCGAGCTGCGTGATGCGCGCCGCGAGCTCGCGGGCCTGCGCGCTGTCGATCACATGCGACTCGAATGTGCGCACCCAGCCTTCGAGGCGCGTGCGCAGCTCGGGCTCGCTCGAGTGCGCCAGCGCGGCGCGCACCTCGGCGAGGCGCGCGGGATCCTGCAGGAACGAGTTGAGCTCGATATCGAGGCGATCGAGCGTCGACTGGGCCGCGGCGGCGTCGGCGGCGAGCCCCATGCGCGCCGTCCAGAACGCGTCCTCCTTGGCGGTGTGCAGCGCGGCGTAGCGCGCGTCGAGAGTGTCGGCGAGGCGGGCGGCGGGGCTCGGTGCGGCCATGGCGAGAAGGTACGCATCGGGCCGCGCGGGGGCGAGACTCCAGCCCGAGCCCGCGCTTGGCCGGTCCACTTCGCGCGCGCTGGGCGCTCGAACTATGTCCCTCTCGAGCGGCTCGACGGTGACCGATCCGGAGGTGGCGGGTACCCTGTTCGCCTCTGGAATCTGCCCCGATGCTCCCGCGCGACTTCTCCGCTTCGTTGTTCGTCCTCCCGCTCGTCCTGTGTGCCTGCGGCGGGGAGGGCGAGGCCCTGCGCGCCGCGCGGGCCGACATTCGCGCCGGAGCGCTCGAGTTGGCGGAGAGCAAGCTCGCGGCGATCGAGGGCGAGGGGGCGGCGGCGTTGCTGGCGCAGGTGGTCGCGGCGCGGCGCGAGCGCGAGCAGGTGGCCGCGCGCATCGAGGAGTTGCTCGCGGGCGCGGGAACGGCGACGGAAAACCAGCTGCGCGAGCGGTTGCGCGCGCTGCGCGACACGACCCAGGACCCGCGGGCGCGCGAGCAGGTCGTGCAGATTCTCAGCGATCTGCGAGAACTCGTGCTCAAGCGCGGCGGGGCGGGCGCGGCACTTGCCAAGGCGCCGGTGCCCGAAGTCGAGCGGTCGAAGGACGCGCGCGACGAATTGATCGCGCGCGTTCGCGGCGAAGTGAAGGAAGCGCTGCGCGAGCGGCAGTGGCAGCGCGCGGAAGAGCTGATCTGGATGCTCTCGGAGCAGCCGTACGAGCGCACGGGAGACTTGGCGCCGTTGCGCGCGGAGCTCCTGAAGTCGGCGCGCGGCGACGCGGAGCAGATCGCGGCGCAGGCCGTGCAGCTCGAGCGCGAGCAGGGCGCGGCGGAGGCGCGCGCGTGGCTCGTCGGTCACATGGAGCGTTTTCCGCGCAGCAGCGCGTCGGAACTGCTGCGCGAGACGCTGCGCGGGCTCGATCGCGGTCTCGCTGGCGGGGACGCGACGACGGATACGGCGGCCGAGGCCGACGTGGCGCGCGCGAGGACGCAGCCCTTCGAGGCGACGGCACGCGTTCGGGGCGAGCAGTTGCTCGATCGCAGGGGCTCGGCGCAGGCGGAGCTGTTGCTCTCTCCGCCGGTGCCGGAGGAGGCGCCGGTCGAGACGCTCGCGGCGCTCGCGCGCGAGAACGCGCACAGCGGCCAGCTCGCGTTCGCGCGCCAGTGTTGGCTCGCGGCGAGCCGCAAGCTGCCGCCCGGCGACCTGCGCGACGACTACATCGGCGAGGCGCAAGACCTGCGCGCGCGCCTCGCGTTGCGCGCGGAGCTGCTCGACGCCTACGACGCCGATCCCGCGCCGTTTCGCAACCTCGGCGTCGACGGGATGGATGGCGAGGGCTGGATCGAGGGCGGCGCGCTGCGGCCGTGGTCGGGCCAGTACTTCGACATGTACAAGCGCGCGGGCGCGGTGATCGATCTGTCGGCGCTGGCGCGGCGCGGCATCGTGTGCGAGATCCTGCGCTCCGGCGACGAGGCCGAGCGCGAGCGCGCGTTCGCGGACTTGGGGCGCATGGTCGAGCGCGGCGACCTGCCGGCCGTCGACGCGGCCAACATCATCGCGCGCGCTCGCGGCGGGCTCGGCTCGAACGAGCGCTACTTGCTCGAGAAGGGCCGCTGGATCACGGGCGAGCAGGCGGCGCGCGCGGTCTCGGCGGAGCAGGACGAGAAGCTCTCCAACGCGTTCCGCAAGGCGGGCGCGGCGGGACGCGACGCGGCCTTCGAGGCGCTGCTCGCGGGCGCGAGCGAGCCCGCGGCGCGCGCGGCGCTCAACGCGCGGACGCTCGCAGCGCTCAAGGACCTCGACAAGGACCGCACGGCGCAGTCGCTGCGCGCGCTCGCCGACCTGCGCAAGGAGCTCGACAGCGCGCGCAAGGTCGCGCTCGAGCACATCTTCGACGAAGACACATACTTCTATCCCTATGCGCCGCCGGAGCCGCCGCACACCGCTGGCGAGTACGCGCGCGCGCAGCAGAAGGTCGACGAGCTCGTCTCGGCCGTGCGCGCCGTGGCCGCGCGCTCGAAGCCGGTCAAGTCGAGCAAGGAGTTCCGCGCGCTCGCGGCGGAGCTCGAGTGGTGCCGCGCCGTTCATCAGGACCTCGGCATCGAGTTCCAGCTCGGTGACAGCGCGCCGGAGTACCTGCTCGTGCAGGACGGGCGACTCGCGGAGATCGAGCTCCTGTCGTTCGCTTGGAGCGCGAGCGAGGCGGACGACCTCGCCTACGATCGCTCGGTGCTCGCGTACAACGAGCGCCTGTTCGGAGCGTACGCCAAGCGCAAGGACGCTCCCGCCGACGAGCTGCCCAATGTCGCCGAGCAGCAGCAGGTGCGCATCACGAATGGCTACCGGATGTTGATGGGACGGCGCGCCGTGGCGTGGAATCCGCGCATCCAAGTCGCCGCGCAGGGGCACTCCGACTACATGGCGAACACCGGGAACTTCGGCCACTTCGAGGAAGGGGACCCGCAGCGACGCTCGCCCTTCGATCGCATGAAGCTGGCCGGATATCCGCGCGATGCGAGCGAGAATTGCGCCATGGTCGGCGGCGATCCGCAGGCCGCGCACGACGGTTGGTTGCACTCGAGCGGTCACCACAGGAACATCCTGATGCCGGGGCACCGCGAGATGGCGAGCGGCAGCGCTTCGAACTACTGGACCCAGAACTTCGGCGCGGACACGACCTTCCAGAAGGATCTCGAACCATGACTCGCTTCATCGTGGAAGAGGGCGGCAAGCGCCGCGCGTTCAAGGCCGTCGAGGGCGTGGTCTCGATCGGCAGCGGCGAGCGGGCGATGCTCAAGCTCGCCTCGAGTGGCGTGGCCGAGGTGCACGCGGAGTTCGAGCTGCGGGACGGCGTGGTGCGCCTGCGCCTCAAGCCGGGCGTGGTGCCGCCACAGATCGGCGGCCGGCCCGCGCAGAACGAGCAGTTGCTCGCGCACGGCACGCTGCTCAAGATTGGCGACGCGACGATTCAGCTTGCGCCCGACGAGGGTCCGGTGCCGAGCGCGCCGCCGGCGACCGCCGCGCAGCCCGCGAAGTCGACGGCGGGGGCGAAGGCGGGGGCGAAGGCGGGGGTGTCGCTCGCCCAGCAGCCGGTGGCATCCAAGGCGGCCGCCAAGGCTCCGATTCCGGCGGGCAAGCCCGCGGCGCGCGAGAAGCAGGGCTGGGAGCGCTCGGCGCGCGAGGTGCACAGGGACAGGGACATCAAGCCGCTGCACATGCTGCTGCTCTTGATCCCCGGCGGCGTGATCGCGTTCTTCCTGCTGAAGCACGGCCTGAGCCAGAAGATCGACGACTCGCTGAGCGGACCGCAGCAGGTAATCATCGCCGAGAAGGCCGCGCAGGAGACGGTCTGGGATCAGGCCGAACAGGCGCTCTCCAAGATCAGCGATCGCAGCAAGCTCTCGACCGACCTGCAGGCGCGCGCCAACGAAGTCGAGCGCAAGATCAAGGAGGGTCGCGCGGCCGGTGCGGTGGCGGCCAACAACAGCGGCGGCGACAAGTACCTGCAGAGTCAACTCAAGAACTTCGAGGAGCAGCGCCTCGCGGGCTCGAAGGTCGATCGCTCCGTGGTGCGCGTGTTCCTCAAGCGCGTGGCGGAGTTCGAGCGCCGCTGGCCCAATCACCCGGACATGGACTGGGTGCGCCGCAAGAAGGAGCGCTACGGGCCGATGGTGGACCTCACCAAGCCCGGCAGCTACGCCGACATCGAGTTCGAAGTGAAGTCGATGACCTGGGACAACCCGCGCAACTATCGCGAGGCGTTCGGAGTGCTGAACCGCTGGCTCGAGGTCGCGGGCGGCGACGAGCGCGGCAAGGGACTCGCGCTGCTCGACAAGCTCATCAAGGAGCGCGAGGAGTGGTTCGACGATCGGCTGCAGGAGGCGGCGCACCAATACAAGAAGGGTCAGCTCGGACAGTCGATTCAATGGCTGTGCGTGCTGATCACCTACTCGGGCGACGACGCGATGGGCGAGCGCGCGGCGGAGGACTTGATCAAGTTCCACGGCAGCGAAGCGCCGACGGGCGGCACGATCGACTTGCGCGTGCAGCTGCGCGGCTACCGCAGGGAATTGCCCGACTACTGGAAGGTGATGGAATCCAACCGGACGCTCGCGGCATGGATGCGCGAGAATCCGATCGACGCCTGAGCTCGGCTGCG
>Ga0194121_10003829_pt1 | contig 22401 bp, 17 predicted proteins | sample TA2MahCa50mmetaG_FD_148609 | JGI IMG/M metagenome (GOLD analysis project Ga0194121, IMG submission 148609) | Freshwater microbial communities from Lake Tanganyika, Tanzania - TA2015020 Mahale Deep Cast 50m | ecosystem: Environmental > Aquatic > Freshwater > Lake | place: Tanzania: Lake...
TTGACGCGCACCCCGGCCATCGTCAAGCGACATCCCCATCAACGCAACGTCGCGACCACCGGGATGTTCGGCGCAAGGTGGCCGGTCTCCTGCCCATCAGGCCGTACAGCCGTTGCTTGAAAAGATTCCAGTTGCCATTGGGCACTTTGATGTAGACGATGCCGTCATCGGTGAGAAGACGCTTCACCTCTCCGAGAATCGCGAGCGGATCGCAGATGTGCTCAAACACGTCGCTCAAGGCGATGATGTCAAACTTTCCAACCTGCCCTTCGTCGAGCTCGTGGAGGAAGCAATTGTGCACGCTCAGGCCGAGCCGCTCCCGGGCCAGTGCGAAAAGGGAAGGAGACGGCTCCACCCCGCACGCCGTCCAGTTGCGCTTGACCGCGTGGCGAAGGAGCATGCCCAGGTTGCACCCCACGTCCAGGAAACGACCCGTTGGCTTGAAGGACTCGATGAGGTCAAGCTCCTCGAGGTAGTTCGGATCGCGGTGGCTGGCCGCCTTGCCGGCGTAAATGAGGCGGGCTTCCTCGAAATACCGCTCGGCGTCCCCCCAGTACACCTGCTCGGGCGACTTCAGACGCGGGCTTGCATAAATAAGGCGGCAGGGACGGCACTGCGAAATGCCGATGGCGCCGTGTTCGACGTAGATCAGATCCTTGTCGTTGGAGCCGCACAACGGGCACGCGACTTCGATGACCTCGTCGGCGCCATACTCGTCTTTCTGCAGTCCGCCGCCCACGTAGTCGCGCGTTTCCTGGTCCAGCATAGCACGCCTCCTCGACGAATCGACCTGCGTTTATCGGGTCTCACCGTAACTCCTGCACGCGCGTTTCACCCATTCCGTCCCCAGGCCACCAGCGTCTCCCCCAGGTTTGACGCCCTCAACAAGACGTTCAGGATTGCTTTGAGAACCCGCAGGGCGGCCGATGCCTCGATGCGATCCCGGGCGTCGGCTGCCGCGGCGGCCCGCTGCGAGCCAGCCATCGGCGCCCGCCGCCCAAACCCGTGGGCGAGCTCGGCAAGATTGACGTTGCGCGATCCAATCTCGATCGTCGCAAGGCGGCAGTCGCGCAACGATCTTCGCAAACCTTCCGCCGTGGCCAGGGTCACGTGCTCTTCATGGAGCACCGACCAGCGGGCGCCCAGCAACCGCCGCGCGAGTGCGCTGAAATTGGGGGTCGTCAGATAAACCACGCCTCCGGGCTGCAAGCGTGACGCCAGCGCCCGCAGCGTGGGCCGCGGGTTTGGAAGGTGCTCGAACACTTCCAGCATCACGGCCGCGTCGAAGCGGCGGTCCTCAAAGAGATCGTCCCCCAACAGGTCGCCGCAGACCACTTCCAGCCCCCGCGCCCGGCAGTGGTCGGCCTGGGCCGCGGACAGCTCCACTCCCGCCACCCGCCATCCCCGCTCACGGGCCACCGCCAGGAGCTGTCCGTTGCCGCAGCCCACTTCCAACAATGACGGGGTGCGCGTGCCACGGATCCCGGCCGTCAAACGCTCAGCGCGCTGGAGAATTGCGTGGTAGCGTTCCGCCAGGAGAGGGCTGTCCTCGGCCACCAGGTCGGGAAAATAGTCCGCGTAGTGGCGCGCGTAGTCGAGCGTGCCAGGACCCGAAGCGCTGCCGCACGCGGCGCAGACACGATACGGTCCGCCGCGGGCCGCTTCGAAGAGGCCGGGTCGACGCGCGAGGCCGCAGAGCGGGCACGCGAAAGCATGCCCACCCGTGCGGTTTCCGACCGCCCCCCCCGCGCCTTCGTTGCCCGCCGCATTCGTCAACCTTCCGCTCATGCCCCCAGCTCCCGGTAGATCGCCGCATACGCCTCGACGCCGCGCTCCAGGTCGTAGAAGCGCTCGCCCAGGGCGCGCGCTTCCTCGCTCCGTCGCGGGCGCGAGACCGCCTCCACCAGCAGGGCGGCCAGCCGCTCCGGCGGATCGTCGGCAGCCACGGCGAAGGCCACCTTGCTGCCCGCGAACTGACGCTCCAGGTCGCCAACGCCGCGCGTGGCACCGACCGCGAGGCCGACGCCCAGGTATTCACCCACCTTGACCGGGCACGCGGTCGACTTCGCAAAGGTCGGTCGGACCAGCGCCAGACCGGCATCGCAGGCGCCCAGCCAGGCCGGCATCTCCTGCGGCGCCACGGCGCGGATGACCGCGGGCACGCCGATCCGCTCGGACAGCGAGGCGGCCAGCTCCGCCTCCCGCGTGAGCACCAGGAACGTTCCCCAGGTGGCGCGGACGAAGGCGCGCGCCACCTCGAAGGTCTGCTCTGCGAGGTACCAGCCCCCGAGGGTGCCGCTGTGCACCAGCACCGGCCGCTCGGCGAGTCCCAGCGCGGCGCGGCGCTCGGCGGGGGAAGGCGCCGGCGTGAAGCGCGCGAGGTCGGCGCAGGTGGGGATGACGCGGCTCTCGGGAAGCGTCAGGTCGGGCGCGATGCGGCGCAGCGCGTCCTGCCCCTGATGCGTCTGGTGCACGATGAGACGGGCAGTCCTCAAGACCGCGCGCTCGCCCTGGCGCGCCGCCCGCACCAGCAGGCTGCCGTCGCGCCAGCGCCCGCTCTCGATGCGCTCGTCGATCCACATGCCGCGCGTGTCGAGGATCAGTCGAGCGCCGCCCAGCCAGGCGGGAAGCCCCATCATGGCCGGCATGAGGCTGCGGGCGTGGACGATCAAGCCGGGACGAACCAGGGCCCGGGCCACGGCGATCAGCGCGCCCCGGCCCGCGTCGTACATCGTCGCTGGCACGGCCGGTCGCGCGTGATACGCCAGCCGCGTCCAGCGGACGCCGCTCTCCGCAAGGTGGGCCGCGAGGCGCGTCACGGCATCGGTACGGGCGGCGTCCCGCGGCTTCTCGAAGGAAAGCACCTCCATGTCGAAGCCGCGCCGCGCGAGCCGCGTCACGTAGGGCACCACCTGGGATGCGCCCATCGGCTCGAGAAGCCCGTCGTAGGTGACGTAGAGGACGCTCATGGCGCCGCCGCCATGGGGGGTCCAGGGGGCGCCGAAGGTGACTCCCCCTGGATCGATCCCGGGAGACTCATGCTGAGCGCCGCTACTTCTTCCGGCGAGGGAAGCGGCTCCCGATGGGCGGGGACCTCGCAAGTTGCGCCGGCGCAGCGGTGGGGGGCCAGAGCGAAGCGCGCCGCGCGATGCCGCGGACCGCGCGGCGCCGCCTGCTCCGGCCATGTGTCGCTCCACAGGGAGATGGTGGCGGTGCCGACCGCTTCCGCGATCTTCAGCGGACCGGAGTCGTTGCCGACGAAGAGCGCGGCCGAACCCAGGGTGGCCGCGAGATCCCGCGACGCCACCTGGCCCGTCCAGTCGAGCACCGGCGCGCCCCCGTCCACGATGGCGGCGGCCGCGTCCGCGTCGTCCGCGGTGCCGATCAACACCGGCGAGAGGCCGTGACGCTCGTGCAGCGCGCGCAGGAGCCGCCCGTAGAAGACGGGATCACCACGCTTCTCCTTCCAGCCCGGGCTGCACCCGGCATGAACGAAGACGGTGCGTGACGGCTCCAATCCCACCTCCCGCAGGCGACGGAGGGCACGATCGCGCCCGTCCTGCGACACGTGCAGGCGCGGGGAAGGCGGGTCGACGTCATCCATTCCGGCGGCGCGGGCATAGAAGCGGCTGCGGTGCGTGATGGACGCGGGGTCGCCGTTTTCCGTCGCGATCGGAAACTCGCCCCGCAGCGCCTCCAGGTCGATGCAGCGCGGACGGTGCGGGCAGAAGCGCCCCAGGCTGCGGAGGAAGCGCCAGCGGGGCGGATACATCTCGAGATTCACCAGGTGCGCGTTCTCCCGGTGGACGCGGGCCAGCAGCCGCGCGACTTGCGCCCGCCAGAGCAGCGGATGGCTCGACGAGACGACCGCCACCTCCGCCAGCCGGGAATCGCCTTCCATCAAGGGCCGGCCGGCCGGCGACGTGACCAGCACCACTCCGTCGCGGTGTTGCGCGTGCAGGAAATCCAGAACCAGGGTGCTCTCGACGAGATCGCCCAGTCGGGTGACGCTGAAGACGTAGGCGCGGCTCACGGTGCGGCCAACTCTCGCTTTCGCATGACCACCTGGATTTGCGCGAGGGCGCCGTGAAGCGTCTGGTCAAGCGGCATGCCTGCTTTGAAGAAAATCCAGTCCACGATCCGCGTCACAGGAGGGGGCACGGCGCCGAAACGCGACATGAAGCGGTGCAACAGTATGCGCAGGTACCAGAGACGACGCGCGTAACGGCGGGAAGAGGGGCGCAATCCATGGCCCATCCAGCGGTAGTCGTAACCGTGATCCTGGACTTCCGCGGCCAGGATCTCTCCGTCTGACAGGTCTCGCGCCATCGCCTCCAGGTCGTGCGAGACGGGGGACCACGGGCGTGCTGGCGGGCCCAGGCGAAACGTCGCCTTGTGGTCTGAGTTGAAGAAGCTCGGCCAGGCGCCCTGCTCGTAGAGATCCTCGTGGGGAACCACCACGACGAGCACGCCGCCCGGCTTGACGAGCGCCCACCAATCGCGCAGCGCGGCGCGCGGATCGCGCATGTGCTCCAGGCAGTGGGAGCTGTGCACGCAATCGTAGCTTTCGGGCGTGAGGTAGTCGAGGACGCGCTCGGCATCTCCGTGGGCGCGATCGAAGCACTCGGCGTGCGGCACGACCGGGTCGCTGCCAGCGCCGACGTCCAGCGTGCGGCCGCTGCAGTACCGCTCGAGAAAAGCGACGCCGCGCACGGCGTTGGTTTTGGTGGCCTCGCTCACGACGGGTCGGGATTCTCCGGCATCAGGCGGTCTCCTTTGCCCCGAAGGGGCTCATGGCGCCGGGTGGACTCAGTGACCGACGTCGTCGAGCAGGGCGGCGAGCCGGCGGGTGAGGGAGGCGCTTGAGAACGTCTCGACCGAAGGCGCGGATGCGTTGCAAGGCGCCGGCGCGTGCGCAGTCGCGCCCGCTCCAGGACCCGCGCGCAGGAGATCGATGATGGCCTGGCGAGCGCCGGCCACGTCGTCCGGCGGGACAACACGGAGCTGCGGGCAGCTTGCCAGCAGGGTGACCACGTCCGCGTCCGGGTGTGCGACGGCCAACACCGGCCTGCCGGACGCCATGTACTCGAAGACCTTGGCCGCCACGTTGCCCACCAGGTGGGGGCCATCGCACGGGACCGGACCCGAGAACACAAGCACGCGCGCCGCCCGCATGCTGCGCATGGCTTCGTCATGCGCGATCAAGCCGGTGGCCTCGATCAGCGGCTCGATGCCCAGGCGGCTGGCTTCCTCCGCAATGCTGGGAGGATAACGGCCAATCAAGCGGAGCCGCGGCGTCGGTCCCTTCGGCGAAGCAGCCATTTCCGCCATGGCGCGCAGCACCGCGCGCAGGTCCTGCGCCTCCGGATAGTAGGTGCCGAGATAGGCGAGGTCGACGTCCGGGACCGGCGCGCCACCGGAGAAATCGGAGGGGTCGTACCCGTTGGTGATAACCTCCGCGCGCCTGGCCCCGCGCTTGCGAAACTCCTCCGCGTAGGTGTCCGACACTGTCACGACAGCGGACGCTTCCCGCACCAGCGCGCGCTCGAGCGCAACGTTGAGCCGCTGCCGCAGACCGCGGTGCCCCACCCAGTTCGACCACAGGTCGCGATATTCGGCAACCCAGGGGATGCCCGTGATGCGGTGCACGATCCAGGCCACGAGGTGCGCGGACATCGGGTACGCCGACGAGTAGACGGCCTGCACCGGCCGTGCGCGAATCGCACGCATGGCCTCCAGCACCGCGAAGGGCACCCAGCCGATCTCCGCGTCCGGAATGTGGATCCAGCTACGGACCAGGGAGCGCACCCAGTTCACGAAACGAGGCGACCTGGCGGACTCCGCGAGGACTTCGCTGGCCGGACGCAAGCCGGACAGGCGAGACAAAGGCAAGCGGTACGCGCGACTCACCCGGGCGTCGCCCCATGTAAGACTGGCGTCGACCCCCAGCACGCACACGTTCGAGGAAACGACGAGCGGCTCCCACCCCTCGGCCGGAAGGTGGCGCACGAATCGCGCGGCGCGTACGCTGGCGATGCCGCCGGCCGGCGGGAAGTGATAGCACACCATCAGCACGCGTCGCATGCAGCTAAGCTCCCCGCCGGGCTGCAAGGTCCCGCGCTTCTTCGTACAATGACCCGAGTCCGGACTGGAACACGGACAGCGTAAAGCGTCGCTCGAAATGCGCCCGGGCGGCCTCCCCCATGGACTTTCGCAGGCCCGCATCCTCGCCCAGGCGCCGCATGGCTGCGGCCACCGCGACCGAGTCGTTCGGCGGAACCAGGAGACCGCTGCGGCCGTCGTCGACTACTTCCGGCACGGCGCCGATGCGCGTGCTGATCACGGGCAGGCCATGCCCTTGCGCCTCGGCGTTCGTGAAGCCGAATCCCTCGGCGCGCGGCGGATTCACGAAGACGTCGGCCGCGGCATAGATCGAAGCCACCTCGTCGGAGGGCGCGAGCGGACAAATCTCGACGCCCTCGAGCGGTCCCGGGGAGGGACGTCGGTGACGAAGCGAAGGCGCGCGCGGCAGGACCGCCCGTACTCGCGCGAAGGCCTGCAGGACGAGGTCGCCCCCTTTGCGCGCGGCTTGCCGGCCCATGAACAGGAAGGTTACCTCGGAGCGCTCGGGGCGTGGCGCGGGGGCCGGGATGTCAAAGCCAGGATACAGCACGCGGATGCCCGTCTCCGGCACACCCATCTGCAGGTAGCTGCGACGCGCCCACTCTGAAAAGGTGTAGGCGACATCGATGGCCTGATTGTGAAGCATGCCGTCGAGGATCCCGAGGGCTCCGTAGGTGGCGCGTGCCCGGCCGTACCAGCGGCGCATGGTGCGGTCGTCCCAGCCTTCGTATTCGGTGCCGTACACGTAGTGGCTTGACCCCGCGCTGAAGACCACCGGCCGCCCCCGTCTTCCGAGAAGGAGCGTGGGATGCGTGTGCACGTGCACGAGATCCACGCTGGGATCGACGCGCAGCACGCGAAATCCCATGTTGAAGGGCATGAAAGGATGCGCCAGACGGTTGAGCGCGACCTCTGCGGATCTGTTGCAGCGGGCGAAGCGACACGACGCATGGAAGTCAAAGGTGGCCTCGACCTCCACGCCGGCGGGGGGCCGATCGCGCAATAACGACGAGTACACCTCCTCGCCTCCGTGTCCACGAACGCCGACCAGCAAGACCTTCACCGCGCCGCTCCCGCGCGCCGCAACTTGCCGAAGAGGGCGAGGGGCGCCTCCAGGCGCATGAGGCTGTATGGCGCCCGCTTCACGAGGCGGTTCATGGCGTGCGTCCGCAGGCGTGGCGCAGCACGCGCGCCTCCGTCGAGGTCCACTCCCGAAGCAGCAGCATCGCCCCTCCGTAGCTGACGGCCAGCACGAAGAAGCCGGCCAGCGCTCCCACGCCCAGTACATGCACTAGAAAGGCGGCTGCGGCGATGCCAAGCGCCGGTCGCAGCATTGAGCTGATGGCCTGCCATCCCAGTCCGCGCGCCGCGGGAAGTGCCAGGGCCAGGATCGGCACTGCGCAGTACGAGACAGCCGTGGCCAGCGCCGCGCCCTCCGCCTGCCAGCGCGGGATCCAGATGACGTTCAAGCTCACGTTCACCGCCGCCACCGATGCTGCCAGCATTGCCGCGCTCATTTGCTGGGAAGTTGAAAGCAAGCGATTGAACAGCACCGATCCGACAAAACCGGCCGGCAGCGAGATGGCCAGCAGGCGCAGCAAACCCGCGGCCGGCGCGAATTCGGCGTCAAACAGGATACGGATCACGGTCTCGGCATACAGAAACAGCCACGCCGCCAGGGGAAATCCTGCCCAGGCCATGGCCCGGAAAGCGAGCTGCGTCGCGCGCTCGAGGTGCTCCTGGGACTCTACCGCAAAGCGGGCCAGCAGCGGAAAGGCGGACGCGACGAAGGTTACCGGGATGACGTTGGCCAGCTCGACAACGCGCACGCTCGCTCCGTACAGTCCGACCTGCTCGGGGCCGCTCAGGCGAAGCAGCATCAACTGGTCAACGCGATAGTACAGGTTGATGAAGCCGATGGCCACCGCGGCCGGCCACGTTTCCCGCAGAAGCCGCGCCCAGTGCAGCGGCTCGAACGTCGGTCGCAGCCCCAGGCCCATGCGACGGGCGAGAAACCAGGCCAGCGCCAGGGTGGCCACCGCCGAAAGCGGCTCGAGTACCACGAAGGCGGAGAGCGGCGCGTGTAAGACGATGAGAGCGAGCTTCGCGCCAGAAAAAGCGAGCGTAAAGGCCGCCATGGCGAGCTTGGGGAGACCCTGGCGAAGCTCGACGTCGTAAATGAGCAGGTAGTAGGGATAGAACGAGAACAGGAAGGTCGTGCTGATGATGACGACCCACCAGAAATACGCCGCGCTGGGCGCCAGAAAGGCCGCGGCCACCCACGAGGCGAGCATGCTGAAGCCGATCAGCACGAGCCTCAGGCCCAGCGCGCGGCTCGCCGTGCGCGCCGCGTCCTGGGGAGCGCGGGCCACGTCGCGGAAGACGATGGTGTCGATGCCGAGCGACGACAGGATCTGGAAGACGTACAGGAAGGCATACAGCGAGGCAAACAGGCCGTATTGCGCGCGGCCGAGGTAGCGGATGAGCAGCAGGCCCATGATCCCCGCGACGAGGGTGTTGAACACCTGCGACGCCAGCAGCACCGCCGAGTTGGTCCCGAGACGGCGCGCGGTTTCCAGGGCGACCGACTCGCGCACCTCCGCGGCCCCGTCGGGCCTGGGTGTGGGCAAGGTCTTGGCGATCACGACCGCTTCGTCGTCCCCGCTTCTGCAGCGAGGCGGATGCCGGGGCAGTGGCGTCGGATCCAGCGCACCAGATCGCCGCCTCGCGAGTCGGCTGCGACGCGCTCCGGGGATGACGGGTGGCCGCTCCCGGAAGCAGCGCCGGCGACAGCCGAGGACGGACTCGCGAGACGGGCCAGAAACCTGCGCAACGTGCCGCGGCACCTAGAGACGAAGGCGAGCGCGGCCTGCAAAAGGTGCGGAATCGACGGTGTGACCTCCACCGTGTCAAAGCCCGCGGCCGCGATAGACTTGCGGAGCGACTCCGACGTGAAGTGGTGGAGGTGGACGGGCAGGTCGTGAACGTCGCGGCGTGCCTTGCCGGGAAAACGCGCGGCCATCGCGCGCCGATTCGGCACTTCCAGAATGAGCGTTCCACCCGGCGCGAGCAGTCGTCTTGCCAGGTCCAGCGCCGCGAGCGGGTCGGGAAGATGCTCCAGGACGTGGTGCATGGTGATCACGTCGAAATATGCGTCCGCCTCAAACTGGCCGCCGCCAAACGGTCCGCTGCGAACATCCACCCCAAAGGTGCGGGCGGCGTGCGCGGCCATTTCCGCGGACCACTCGGAGCCCACGACGGCATACCCCTGCTCGGCGGCGGCCGCCAGGAAAGTACCTGGACCGCTGCCGACGTCGAGGAGACGGGTTCCACCGAAGCGGGCGCGCAACCCCGCCGCCCGCGCGCGATCATCCGGTCGAACGACGCTGGCGGGCATCCCGCGATCGGCGTAGTAATCGCCAATTCCGTACGCCCTGCGCAGATCGTCGTCAGACGGTCGGGGCAGCGTCCACCCGTGGCCGCAAGCGCGGCACGCCATCACGCGCCAGGGGCCCTGGCCGAAGACGGGGCGCGGAAGCGGGGGAGCGGCGCACACGGGACATGCCGCGGGAGAGGCCGTCGCAGCCTCGGCCGCAGGGTGATCGACTGGGGGCATGGCTGTCAACTGATTTCTCCCGTGCCGGTAAAGCCGTGAGCTTCCCTTTCCGCTGCCGGCTTCCTTCTCAGCGCGCGCCTGGGCGCTTTCTCCTACCAGGTGCAACCTGTTTCCCCCGGCGTCCGCCCAGCCAAACTCGCGCTTTGTCGCCCAATCGACCACTACCGGTTGAAATTGAACGAGCTGGTAGCCGTTCAAGATCCGGCTGCTGATGAGGATGGCGTCGTCAAGAGAATTGGCGCGAAAGAAAATCCAGGCAAAAGTGACGCAGGCAAAGGTGGTCAGCACGGACAGCACCGTCACGCCGGGAAGCCCGGCCAGTCGTTGTGAGACAAATTTGCGGACCTGTAGATAGGCCACGACAAAGGCCGCATGCAGCGCACCCCACACCACGAACGTCCAGTTTGCCCCATGCCACAACCCGCTCAACAGAAAGACTACAAAGAGATTATAGTAGCGGCGCGCCCCGGCCGCGTCTCTACCGCCGAGCGGAAGGTAGACGTAATCCCGGAACCACGTCGACAGCGAAACGTGCCAGCGCCTCCAGAAGTCCTGGATGTTCGCGGCGAAATACGGGCGGTTGAAGTTGGTCATCAGGTCGAACCCCATCGTGCGGGCCGCCCCGATCGCAATGTCCGAGTATCCAGAAAAGTCACAATAAATCTGGACGCTGAAAAAAACAGTGGCTACCAGCAGGTTCAGGAAGTGAAAATCAGCCGGGTGGGCGAAGACGGCGTTCACATAGATGGCCAGCCGATCCGCGATTACCACCTTCTTGAAGAACCCCCATAGCATCAAGCGGAGGCCGTAGAGCAAGTCGTCGCTGCGGAAGGATTTCTCCTCGCGGAACTGGTGCAGCAGGTTCTGCGGCCGCTCGATAGGTCCGGCCACAAGTTGGGGATAGAACAATACGTAGAGTGAGAAGAGGCCCAGATGTCTCTCGGCTTCCTGACGACCGGCATACACTTCTATGGTGTAGCTCATTGCCTGAAACGTGTGGAAGGATAGGCCGATCGGTAGGAGGATCTGCAAAAGCGGAAGGCTGATTCCGGAGACGGCATTGATGTTGCCGATAAAAAAGTTGTAATACTTAAAGACCGCCAGCACACCTACGTTGGCGCAGACACTGAGCAGCAGGAACAGTTTCCTACGGTTTCCGCGGGCCCCATCGATCGCGATTCCGGCGAAGTAGTCGACGAGAATCGTAAAAACCAGGATCAGCAAATAAATCGGTACAAACGCGCAGTAAAAAACGCAGCTTGCCAGCAGCAAATGCATCCATCTGAAGCGATGCGGCAGCGCGTAGTAGACCAGGGTTACCAGCGGAAAGAACAGGAGAAACTGCACCGAGTTAAAAAGCATTCGCCGAGGATTCACCCTGCGTTGAAGCGGCTCCTGCGATGGCATGGGCTGGAAACGCCGCCAGCATTCGATCTGGATGAGATCACCCGGTGGTATCCGGGAAGGATTTGTCCGCCGCTCGCGAATCCTTCGAATTGGGTGGCCAGGGAGGATGTCTCGAGATGGAAGTCGCGACGGGCGATCGCACGGCATTAACACGTTTCTCCGAATGGATGGTGATTCTCGCCAGCCTGTTCGTGATCGCGACGCCACTCTTGCCAGCCACCGCGCGGACCGAGGACGCCGGACCCATCATGGTGGGTGGCGCCGCCGTACTCCTGATTGGCGCGCTGATCGCGGCCTTGCGATCAAAAAGCGTGTCGACGCCGAACGCCTTGCTGGTGTTCGTCGCCTTTGTGGGCTGGGCGGCGTTGTCAGCCTTTTTCTCGGCCGTTCCCTTTCGCAGCGAGCAGCGGCTCGCGACCTGGCTGGCCGCGCTTGGACCGTGCCTCGTCTTCGGCGTGCTCGCCACCTCGCGTCGCCAGTTTCGGGGAGTAATGTCCGCCATGGTGGCGGGCGCCACCATGCTCGCCCTGTACGGATGGGCGCTCGCCTGGCGGGAAGCCGCCGAGAAGGAGTGGCAGGGTGGTTTCCCCGCCATCCACGCGTCCTTCTCCAACCACGACTGCTTTGCCGCGCTCGTCCTCCTGGCGCTTGGCCTGTGCAGCGGCCTCCTGGCGGACTACTCCTGGCGCAGGGGCGTGGTGTTCGGCGCGGCTTCCATCATTCTTACCGCGACGCTGTTGATGACCCAGTGCCGTTCGGCCTGGCTTGGCGCGGTCGTGGCAGGCATTGTCTTTGCGGTGTTGACGGTACGTGAGTCCGATGGCACCAATCGCGCGCTGCGGGCCATAACGCCACCCTTGCTCGCGCTTCTCATTCTTGCCATCGGCGGCGCCGCGCTGGGCGTGAGCAGCCCGTTGGCCCGCCTTGGCGCGCTCACGGTGGGAAGCGGCGAAGAGTTCGAGGTGCGCAGGCTGGTGTACACGGGAAGCTGGACCCTCGTCAGGCAAGCGCCCGCGCTGGGCCAGGGACTCGACAACTTCGCCCTGGCCTTCCAATCGGTCCGCCCCGAAAGCTGGTTTACAGGCTACATGAACCAGGCACACACCGATCCCATTCAGGTGCTGGTGGAGACGGGTGTTGTGGGATTTCTCCTGCTAAGCGCTGCCCTGTTGTGGGTCATGCGCGATCTGGCGCGCGTGCGCGGATCGTCGGCAAGCATCGCCCGCGGCCTTCTTTTCGCACTGATCGGCGTGGCCGTCTACGGGTTCGCAAATTTCGCGATACCGGTGCCCGCGGATCTGATCTGGATGGCCGCCTGCCTGGGTCTTTCATTTGGATGGACGACGCATGCGCGGGGCCGGCAACCGGCGAGCACCGCGCCCCGCGCCTGGACCACAATCGTCCTGGCGCCGATCCTCGCCATAGCCGCGGTATGGGGGGCGGCGCTTGGCGTGGGGACGTTTCTCACGGCTTCCCTGTCCCGCCAGGCGGAGGCGGCGAAGCCGCGCTACCAATGGGACGAGGCAGTGCGCGCCATGAACGCGGCCGTTGCCTGGCAACCTCGCAATGAGAACCTGCACCTCGAACGGGGGCAGTTGCTGGTGCGTGTGGGTCAGTTCCGCTCTGACGCGGCCATGGTGCAGGCCGGCTTGCAGGACCTGGATGAAGCCCTTCGCCTGAATCCGCGAGGTCACGGCGTTCGCCTTACGGTTGCCGGCGTCCACGGGATCCTGGGTGGGCGCGAGAAAGCCATCGCCGTCCTGGAAGGCGGGGTCCGCGACTATCCCCACAACGCCATCTATTGGATCGAGCTGGGCCGCCTCTATGCGGGTGCCGGCGACTCGGAGCAGGCCGCCCGCTGCTTTCGCGAGTCTCTCCGCATGCAGACGGACGCGACACAATCGTTGGCGCTGGCGCTCCTGGGCATGGAAGCACAGCACGGCACGGGCGTGGCCCGCTTGAGCGCGTGGCTTCGTAAGCGAGGGCCCGACCACGCCAGGCTGGTTGACTGCGCCCTCAACGCGGTGAATGCCTCGAGCCGTTTGTCGCCAGACGTCGCGCAGCGCTTCTGCGCGGCGATCCTCGCCGACGATCCGCACAACGAGCCGGCCTTGTTGGCCTCGGGGAAGCTGCTGGTGGCCTCCGGCAAGCACAAGGAGGCGGCGGACCACTTCACCCGGCAGTATGACAACGCGGTGGCGCCGGCGGTTCGCCTGCTGGCGCTGCGCCACCTGGTGGAGTGCCTGATCACCGCCCGCAAGCGTGATCGGGCCGCACAGATCCTTGAGCGGCACCTCGCCGCGAACCGCTGGGACAACGAGGCGCGCGTGATGCTCGTCGACATTCGGATCGCTGAGAAGAACGAAACAGCCGCCTTGAGGCTGCTCGTGGAAGCCGTGCAAACTGAGCCCGGCAACGCCTTGCTGGTCGCGCGCCTCGGCGACCTGTATGCGGCCCAGGGAATGACCGAGCTCGCCAACCAGGCCTACACCGACGCCATGCGTCTCGACCCGAAGAACGAGTCGTACCTGCAGAGAATGAAGGCGCTCAACGAGCAGCTCTAGAGCGGTTGGCCGCCCTGGTTGGGCTCTAGAGCGCTCTAGAGCGGTTGGCCGCTGGTTGGGCTCAGCCCGGCCAGGGTTAAGACTTCAACTCCACGTGGTCTTCGTGCCCGTTGCGTCCCGTGCTCTTGTCCCGCAGAATCTCCCACTGCTGCGAAAGGCTCTTTGGGATTTCCGGAATGACGCCAACGACCGGGAGGCCCATGGCATCCTGTATGCGGGGGGCGACGCGCATGTTGCTGCGGAAGTAGTCCACCAGGAACGCGACGACAATGCCCAATCCCAGGCAAAATGGTACTGCCATCGGAATCGTTCGTCTCATGTTTCCAAGACCGCCCCCAAGCGCGCTGCCGGGCCCGGCGGCTTCAATGACCGCCACCGACCCCTCGCGGCGGGCCGACTGCTCCGCGATGCGGGCGGCGTAAAGCTGCGTGGTGAGCTCCTGGTAATTCTGGCTCCACATGTCAATCTCTCGTCGAAGGCGCGAGAGATCGAGATTGCTCTTCGCCAGCGACCACTTGCCGCCCAGTTGCTGCTGCTGTCGCTTTGCGCGCTTCAGGCCGTCCTGAAGATCGCGCAGGTTGTTCTCCCGCTGGGAGATGAGGCCGCTCACAGCGGTCGAGGTCATCTCCTGAAGAGTCGCCTGCGTCTTGGCGACCACGGCGCGTTGTTGCAGGATTTGCGGATCGGTGGATTTGTACGTCTCTTCAAGTCTGGCAAGCTTGAGCCGCTCCAGGGCCAGGGCCTTTTGCAGCTCGCCCATGCGCTCTCCCAGGAGGTCGGGCGGTGGCGCCTGCGAGCTATCCGCATACGCCTTCAGATCGTTGATCCCGTTTTTGGTCTCGGAGATTTTCTGCAGGTAGGACTCCTGTTCGCGACGCAGCCGGGAGAGGGTCAGATCGTAGTCCGCTGCTCGCGCCGTGAGATCCAGCGCGCGATTCTCCTGCTGCCACTTTACGATGCGGCTCTCGCACCTTTCGAGGTTCCCTTTCGCCTCAGCGACCAACCCTTCCAAGAAGCGTCGATTGCTGGCGTACTCCTTCGCCGAGAACTCGGAGACAAAACGGGTAAACTCCGTGGAAACGGCCTGGCAGATGGTCATGCTCAATCGCGGATCCCCGGTCACCACGGAGACGTCGAAAATTGCGGCGCCTGGACCTTCTTGCTTCTTGACGCTGATACGGCCGCGCAGGCTCAACCATGATTCGCTGAGATTGGCCTGCTTGATGACGCGCTCGAGGAATTCCTGATTGGTGACCAGGAGCAAGATGATGGAAACGCGCCCCGGCTCGTTGATCGCCACCATTGCGTCCCGGTTCGTCACGGCTGTAGGAGGATTGATGATCAGGCGCGCCGACGAGACGTACACCGGCACGCTCGATTGGGCGCTCACGATCACCATGGCCAGACTCACGGCGGCCGCAAAAAGAACGACGAACTTTTGCCTGCGAATGACCTGCCAGCCTTGCCAGATGTCCATTCCATACACCTCCGAACGGGAGCCTGGGAATTCGTCATCTCCGCGGCATGACCTTCCCGTGAATTTCAATGAAGGTTCGAGGCGCGTCGTCGCGAAGAGGGGGCCACCGTTCGAATGCAAAGAATGCAAAACACCCTGGAGGCGAATCGTGCGCTGCAAGGTTTTTCAAGGTATCGCCCTTCTCACCATTGCGCTCCTGCTGATGGGAGCGTCGCCCGCACTCGCGCAAAAACCCGTCGCGGCCAGCCAGAAGACCGGCTCGGTCAAGGCCGCGGCGCCGGCGTTTGGTGCGACTTCGCCCATGACCTCCCGGCATAAGCTGGGGCCCGGGGATGAGCTGGAAGTGACCCTTGAGAGCTTTCCGGAGCGGCAGCAGGTCATCAAGGTCCGGCCTGACGGCTGGGTGCACATCTTTCCCATCGGGGACGTGCCCGCCGCCGGTTTGACTTTGGTGGCGTTTCACAAGAGCCTCGAATCCCGGCTTGGAAAACGGCTCAAGTATCCCGGCGCCATGGTCGGCCTGCGCAGCGTGTCGCCGTTGCAGGTCATCCTGCTCGGCGAGGTGGGCAAGCCGGGTCAGTACGCATATACGCCCGGAGACAGCATGACCCAGTTGATCGCCGCCGCCGGCGGCACCACCGCGGGCGCCGACCTCAAGAGCGCGTCGCTCTACCGGGCGGGCGTCGCGGTGCCGATTCCAGTAATGCCTCCGGGCTCGAACTCGACCTACCTTCAACCCGGAGACATCGTGTACGTGCAGCCGGCGCCCAGGGACGTCGTCAGCGTGAATGGCGCGGTCTTCACTCCGGGCGTACAGTTGGTGACGCGGCAACGCTCGACCGTCTGGGATGCCGTCATCGGCGCCGGCGGCCCTAAGCCGGACGCAGCCCTGACGCGTGTCATGGTCTATCGCGCGAACGCCGCGGGCCCCACCCTCGTGGATCTTTCGGAGGGCCCTTCCTCGGTGGGAGGATCCATGCCGCTCGAGCACGGCGACCTGATCACCATTCGCGAGCAGAAGGCCTTTATCGTGGGCGCTAACAATCAAATCAACGCGAACTTGGGCGCCGTTCCCATCACCGGAAGGGAGACGCTGATCGAGGTGCTGGCCACAGCCGGCGTGCGCAAGACGCAGTTCAACCAGGTCGCGATTCTGCACCGAAAAGACCTCGCGGACGGTCAGCTCAAGCCCACCACCGTCAACCTCAACAAGGCGCTCAAGAGCGGTGACGCAGCAGCGAACGTCCTGGTTCAGGACGGCGACGTCATCATCCTGAACCCTCCCGTCGAAGGCCTCAAGCTTGCAGACGTCATCCCCTACGTGGGCCTCTTTTCCTGGCTGTTCCGCTAGTCGCCACATGCTGGACCGACTCGCGTCACCCTTGCAGGGACTGAGGCTTCCCCAGGTCCCGGCTGGATTGAGAGTGGCACTCTGGTGCATTGTCGGACTGGCGGCCTTCTGGGTGGGGAGCCAGTGGTTGCAAGATTGGGTCGTCTTCCTTGGCGTGCACATTCCCCAGCCCGACGTGCAACTGGATTACCTGAAGGGCATGGGGCTTGCGATTCTGATCGGCCTGTCCATTCTCTTCTGGCCGGTCAGCGCGGAGGAACGTGCGGCCCTCATGGTTGTCTGGCTGGTCAAGGTCTTCGTCGTTCTGGGATTCATGCTCTTCTATGAACACAAATTTGGGGAGGAGCTGGACAGTTTCCAGTACTACAGGTACGGGACGGAACTGCAAGAGTGGGCTGCATGGAGAAGCAACGCCCTCATCTACAACGTGTGCGCCATGACAAACTGGCTTGTTCCAAACTCTTTTCATTCCTTGAAAATTGCCTTTGCGCTGGTGGGGTTTCTTTCCATCTACGTCATTTACCGCGCCGTATGCATCGCCAGCGGGCGATGCGATGTTCGCATCTTTTACCTGCTTGCGCTTTTCCCCTCGATTGTCTTCTGGTCCGCAATCGTCGGCAAGGACCCCATCGTGCTGGCCGGCCTGGCACTCTACTTCCTGGGGGCGGTTGGCTGGGAACGTCGCCATGAAGGTGGCTACATTGTTGCCATGACCGCGGGAATGTTCGCGGTCATGCTCATCCGCCCATGGATGGTCCTGGTCATGCTCTTGCCTGCGCCTTGCCTCTTCCTCTCAGGCGCCGCTCGCCGCTCGCCGCTGGCCGCACTGGTCTTCCTGGTCCTTGCGGTGGTCGGCGTCCAGGCGGGCGCTTCGTATTTCGTACAGACGTATAATATTTCCGACGTCAACGATCTCTCGCAGGCCGCCGACACCGTGCGCAGCAACTTCGCGGGAGATTACACAGAGGGAAGCGACGACGGTAGGGGCATCGTGGCCCTGGTGGCGGGAATGTTCACCGCCCTTTTTCGCCCACTGCCGGGGGAAGTTCCAAACGCCTTTGGATTGATCACCGGACTGGAAAACCTGTTGCTGCTGGGCTTCTTCGTCGGAGCATTGGCGCGCAAGGAATGGACGCGGTGGAGAGAGCCGCTGGTCATGTGGGCCATTGTCTTCGTCCTGCTGTGGTCGGCGTGTTACAGCGGCGTGGCGCTCGGCAACTTCGGAGCGCTCGTGCGTTTCAAGCTCCAGGTGCTCCCCTTGATCATCTGCCTCCTCCTGTATTTTCATCGAGGCCGCCCGGTGCCTGCCGGCCCCAAATGAGCGCACGGCCCATCCGCCTGCTTGCCCTGACGCCGCATCCAATGGAGGGTCCCGGCACCCGCTACCGAGTGCTGCAGTACCTTCCCTACCTGGCGCAACACGGTTTCCATTGCGAGCATCAACCCTTTTTCGACAGCGCGGAGTACGGCATTCTCTACCGTCCCGGTCACTGGCTGCGAAAGGCGCGCGCCGTTCTTGCCGGCACCCTGCGGCGGATCCGCGCGTTGCGGCGGCTCCGCGAGTTTGACGTGGTTCTCGTGTACCTGTGGCTGCATCCAATATGGTTTCCAGTTCTCGACTTCATGTTGGCGCGTAGCGGAATACCTGTCGTATTCGATCTTGACGATCCGATCTATTTTCCGCAGGGGAGCATCGCCGATCGGCTGCGCGATCGGGAGTGGATCATCCGACTCCTTCGAATGGCCCGTGCCGTGATTGCCGGAAGCGAGCCTATCGCCGCCTTCGCGCGGCAATTCAACAACGCCGTGGAAGTCATCCCGACAGCCATCGACACCGAGCGTTTCACGCCGCGGCCGCACCCGGATGGCAGCGGCGGCCGACCCGTCGTCGGCTGGGTGGGCACTCACTCGACCTCGCGATTTCTCCTCCCGCTCATTCCAGTGTTGCGCGCACTCGCCAGGGAAGAGGATTTCACCCTCCGCCTGGTGGGCGCCCGGGGCGGCGGGGTCCCGCTGGACGGCATTCCCGTCGAGCATCTTGACTGGACCCTGGCGCATGAGGTGCAGCACTTCCGAGATCTGGACATCGGCCTGTATCCGCTCACGGAAGACGTGGCTTCCGCAGGCACCAAGCTCGGGTTCAAGCTGCACCAGTACATGGCGGTCGGCGTGCCGGCGGTCGCATCGGCCGTCGGGCTCACGCCGTCGCTAGTGCGTGACGGCGAAACCGCCCTTCTGGCCAGCAATCCCGAGGAGTGGCACGCGTCGCTGCGTCGGCTGCTGCGTGACCCTTCCTTGCGGCGGCGAATCGGTCAGGAAGGACGCGCGGAAGTCGAAGCCTCATGGTCGCTGCGCGCGCACGCGCCCCGACTGGCGGAAATTTTGCGCCACGCCGCCGCGTCAAGAGGAATTTCATGAAGGTTCTGGTCACCGGAATCGCGGGGTTCATCGGATATCACCTTGCGCGCCGTCTGCTCGACCGCGGGGACGAGGTCGTGGGTATCGACAACCTGAACGACTATTATGACGTTCGTCTCAAGGAGAGTCGGCTGGAACGCCTGTTGTCGTCTTCGCAATGTCAGTTTCATCGACTCGACCTGGCGGATGGACTGGCCGTGTCGGCGCTGGTGAAGGAGAGTCGGCCGCACCGCATCGTCAATCTCGCCGCTCAGGCCGGCGTTCGTCATTCGCTGACCCACCCGCACGCCTACGTTGAGACTAACGTAACAGGTTTCTTGAACGTGCTGGAGGCCGCGCGGCACTGTAAAGTAGAGCACCTCGTCTTCGCATCGTCCAGCTCGGTTTACGGTGGCAACCATGAGCTTCCTTTCTCGACCGAGCATCGCACCGATTCGCCTTTGAGCCTGTACGCGGCCTCCAAGCGCGCCAACGAGCTGATGGCGCACGCGTACAGCCACCTCTACGAGATTCCTTGCACCGGCCTGCGTTTCTTCAGCGTGTACGGACCGTGGGGCCGACCGGACATGGCGCTCTTTCAATTTACCCGCGCAATCCTCGAGGGTCGGCCCATCGACGTCTACAACGACGGGCGGCTCCAGCGAGACTTTACCTACATCGACGATATCGTAGAAGGCACCGTTCGCGTGCTTGACAAGGCTCCCGCCGCCAGTCCGCGCAACGGCTATGCCGCCCCTCCCGCATGTCGACTTTACAATATTGGGACCCACCAGCCGGTCGAGCTGCTGCACTTTATCGAAATTCTCGAAAATTGTCTGGGACGCAAAGCGAGTAAGGTCTTTCTTCCCTTACAACCTGGAGATGTGCCTGCGACGTTCGCGGACGTCACCGAGCTCCAGAGAGATTTCGGCTTTTCTCCGAGCACCCCGATCAGCGTCGGCGTGGCGCGTTTTGTGGACTGGTATCGCGAATATTACGCCGTCTGATTTTTCGCGAGGACGTCCCGGCATGTGCCGTCTACAACGCCCAGGTGGCCCAGGCGCGCGCCGAGGCGGAAGCGGCCGGCGAGGTCTGGGAAGAGGACGCCGCGCCACCGCCGCCACCGCCGCCCTCGAAGAAGTCGCTCTCGCTGGACAACCTCGACTTGCAGGACACGGTGAAACTGCAAGTGCAGCTCGAAGAGCTGATGAAAAAGAAATTCTCCCAGGAATATTCAGTCATCAACGTCGACGTGGCCGGCTCGGTCAAGCTCAAGGAAGGCGAAAAGCCGGAGACGATTCTCTACTCGTTCGGCCAGTTCCACAGTTTCTTCGACAAGTCCATGGAGAAATTTGGCGGCCGCCTGATGGACCGCGCCGGCGACGGCATCATCTACTCGTTCCACGGTCCGAACAACGCGGACAACGCGCTCGCCGCCGCCAAGTTCTTGCTGCGCCATCTCGATGAGTTCAACCGGACGAAGAACAAGTTCACCAAGCACCTCGTGGTACGCCTGGGCGTCAATACCGGCATGATCATCAAGGACGAAAAAACCGAAAAGGGCATGTTCTTCAGCAAGGTCATCGACATCGCCGGACACCTCCAAAAAGCCGCGCCGCCCAACGCCGTGCTGGTGTCGGAAGAGACTTTCAACCGCCTCGAGAACAAGGGCGGGCTGGTGCAGTTCGTGCACCTGGCCAAGGACGACATCTGGGCGTACACGCTCGAGGAGTTCGCGCGGAAGTAGCTCCGCTCAGGCACCCGTCCAGATCAGCACGCGCCGCTCCAGCGGCCCGAATCGCACGCGCAACGACCGGCCTTCCGTTTCGATGCCTTCCCGCCCGTACCACGCGTCCACCAGTTGGACTGGCTGCGCGTCCGACTGTCCGCGTGGGACCCTGGCGGGCTCGAGGCCCCATTCTTGCGTGTCGAACCGCACGCTCAGGGTTTCCTCGCTGGCATTGCAAGCCGCCAGACATCGCTTCCCCCCTGGGCCCACCAGGCGCCACGCCGCATAGTGGATTTTGCCTCCGCGCGTGCCGCGCGCGAGAGGCCGCGCGTCCGGGCCGAGCACCAATTTTCCCAGTCGATCTATTTCCGCGTTGAGCGGCGCCATCGATGCCCACAGGGTGGGGTTCATCGGCTTATAGTACCAGTAGAAGCGCCATCGGACGCCCCGCACGAAGGCCACCCAGGTCATGGCGCGCACCTCGTCGACGGTGGGCTCGCGTGTCTGGACGCTGGCTCCGCCATGCAACTGCAGCCAGAATGCGGCCAGTTTGCCGGCGGTGTTGCGGGTGAGATTGCCGCTCGAATCGCCCACGTGGGCCACGCCATTTTGAAAATGTCCGATGGGATAATCGTCGCAAGAGACGATTTCCGCGGCATCCAGCGGAAGATATCCGGTGCCGTTGCCCTGCCACTCATTCGCCTGGTCGTTCACGCAGGCCGGATGGCGTGGATCGGTCGCGCGAACCGCTTGAACCAGCGAAGTGAGGTCATCGCGCGTTCGGCCCGCCGCCGTGTCCCACCAGCGCGCGGGCTCGTCCACCACGATCCACGCGAAGAGGGCGGGATGGTCGCGAAGCGCCTGGACTCTGTCGAGGGTTCTAGCCGCGATCTCTCGGAAGGGCGCTTTCAACGCGTGGTCCAGGAGGGGCACGACGCGCAGACCCACCTTTTCGGCCACGTCCAGGCAGCGGCGTAAGGGCGCCACTTCCAGCCGCCCGAACGGCACGATGCCGTTGAAGCCGTGCGCCGCAATGTCCTTCAATTGACGGAGCTCGGCTTGATCCAGGAAAATCGCGACAAAAGACAGCGTTGGAGTTGTATCGGGCGCCGCGCGCGCCAGCGCGACGGTTTCATCCACGGCTTTCCACGGCCAGACTGGAACGGGATGGTCGTCCATCAGCGTGGTGCGAAACTGACTCGGCTCTTTTCCCGTCTCAAGCTGGGGCGCGGCCATCCAGAGCCTGCCGCGCTCCAGGAGTGAGACGCTGGCCCACAGCGAATGCTCTGAGGACGAATGAGGCGGCCGGGCCAACGTGATGAACTCGCGTCGCCACGTCTTGCCGACGGTCACCTCGTGCTTGCCGTCATCGTTGATCTCGAGCGCCGCGCGGAAGCCTTCGCGATCGCTGCGCAGCCACACGGAGAACACCAGATTTTCGTGAAAGGGGACGTTCACGTCGTAGGCGGCATTGTACGCCTGGTACTCAAACACGTAATCGGATCGTGAATTATGGAGCGCGACCACCCGCGTGTTCGGGACGGGCGATCCTTCTTCGACTGCCAGAAGATTCGACGCATCCTCGAAAGCCGTGGCCGCGGACGAGCCCCAGTAGTCTGGAAATCCTGGGGTTGTTGCGGACCGGAAATCGGCGTTGCGAAGCATGTTGGACGGCGGCGAGAGGAGACCGAGGCGAATCAGTCCGCGACGCGCCATCCAGCCGTAGTTGGGCGCCAG
>Ga0194121_10003839_pt1 | contig 22383 bp, 16 predicted proteins | sample TA2MahCa50mmetaG_FD_148609 | JGI IMG/M metagenome (GOLD analysis project Ga0194121, IMG submission 148609) | Freshwater microbial communities from Lake Tanganyika, Tanzania - TA2015020 Mahale Deep Cast 50m | ecosystem: Environmental > Aquatic > Freshwater > Lake | place: Tanzania: Lake...
ACGAACGGGTTGTCGAGCGGGCCTTGGCCATGGAGGGCACCTGCACTGGAGAACACGGCATTGGCCTGGGCAAACGCAAGTTCATGGTGAAAGAACATGGCGAAGATGCTGTTGCCGTGATGCGAACAATCAAACAGGCCTTAGATCCTCAGGGGCTACTGAATCCCGGGAAGATTCTTCCCGAATAAAACCGGCTAACGCGCCGGCAGACGGTCCCACTGCTGCATGAGGTCCATCCACTGGCCACGCGCCGCCTGAAGGTGACGCTCCTTGACGTGTCCATAGCCGCGAATACTGTCTGCAATCGCAGCAATCTTAATGGCGAGCTCCAGATTTTCGGCAGTTAGCGCAGGCAGCAGCGAAGCGATGCAGTCGCGATACTGGCCAATCAGCGCCCGCTCGGTTCGACGCTCTTCGGTGTGGCCAAACACATCGAAGAGCGAGCCGCGTAAAAACCGGCAGGATGCCAGCAGGCCCATCAGGGGCCTGACCCATGGCCCAAAGCGTCGCTTGATCAGTTCGCCGCGTAGATTACGCCGCGATAAAAGTGGGGGCGCTAAATAATGCGCGATCCGATAGCCCGGCTCGAAATCACGGGCAATCTGATCAAGGAATGTGCGATCGGTATGCAGACGGGCCACTTCGTATTCATCTTTATACGCCATCAGCTTAAATAGGCCTCGCATTACCGTTTCGGTAAGCCGCAGTCCTTGGCCCAGGGCCTGCTCTGCTGACTGCACACGCGCTACGAAGTCGGCATAGGTCTGGGCATACCGGGCATTTTGATAGGCTGCAAGAAACGCTTTGCGTTTTTCGATTCGGCTCTCCAGGCTGGGCCTGGGCACAAATGCGATTGGCTGCACATCAGGAGTGCGGCGCAGTAGCTCGGGGTCGCGCGCTGCCCGCCGGCCCCAGTCAAAGGCCTGCTTGTTTTTTTCTACCGCTACGGCATTGAGCTCCATCGCCAGAAAAATCGACTGGCGCGACAGCGGAATTAAGCCGCGCTGCCAGGCAAAGCCCAGCAGTAATGGATTGGCAAATATCGCATCCCCCAAAAGCTGCTGGGCCAAACTCTGGGCATCAACAATCGCGCATCGCTCTTGGCCCACTGCCCGCTGAATTGAGGACTGGCACTGCTGTGCTGGAAACTCCCAGTCGGGCTTACTGATTAAGACGGCCGTAGGGGCATGGTGGCTATTCATGACCACCTGGGTCTGGCCCTCAAGCATGAGCGCAAGCGTAGACTGCCCCGCGGCCACAATGCCATCACAGGCCAGAATTAGATCGGCCTTGGCGAGATCTACCTTAGAGGTATGAATGGCACCGGCCTGCTGCGCGATCTGCACATGACTCCAAGTCGAGCCCCCTTTTTGGGCAAGGCCTGCGGCATCCTGTGTCACAACCGACTTACCTTCAATATGGGCAGCCACCCCCAGTAACTGCCCAATCGTAATGACGCCTGTGCCGCCAATACCGGCAATCACGATGCGATACGGCTGGCTGCAATCAGGAATTTCAGGTGTGGGATCGGCCTCGAAATTCGCACCGCTGCCTGCAGCCGATGCGAGCGGCCCGATGGCTTTGGGTTTCTTAGGCCGCACACCCTCGACAGTAACAAAGCTTGGGCAAAACCCTTTCAGGCAGGACTCGTCTTTATTGCAACTGCTGTGATTGATCTGGCGCTTTCGGCCAAACTCGGTCTCAAGCGGCTCCACCGATAAGCAGTTGCTCTGCGCAGAGCAGTCTCCACAGCCCTCGCAGACCAGATCATTGATCACCACATAACGTTCGGGATCTTGCAGGCGACCACGCTTGCGACGGCGACGCTTTTCGGTGGCGCAGGTCTGATCGTAAACAATAACCGTCGTGCCTTTGGTCTCCCGCAATTCCCGCTGAAGTCGATCTAAATCATCGCGGTGCTCGACCGTGACACCCGCCTCCAGGACAACGCCGTTGTACTCCTCAAGCCGGTCGGTCACCACCACGACTCGGGCTGCGCCCTCGGCCACACAGCTTTTTACAATCTGCGGCACCGACAGACCCTCGGGCCGCTCGCCCACCTGCTGACCGCCTGTCATGGCGACCGCATCGTTGTAAAGAATCTTGAAGGTGATGTTGACGCCCGCTGCGATGCATTGGCGAATCGCAAGAATCCCACTATGAAACCAGGTGCCATCTCCGAGATTGGCAAAGACATGTTCTTCATGCGTAAACGGTGCCTGGCCGACCCAGGGCACGCCCTCGCCACCCATCTGGGTAAAGGTGCTGGTGGATCGGTCCATCCAGATCGCCATGTAGTGGCAGCCGATACCCGCTAAGGCCCGGCTACCTTCGGGCACACGGGTGCTGGTGTTATGCGGGCAGCCGCTGCAAAACCAGGGCGGCCGCTCTGCCGACTGGCCCGAGACCACCTTCAGCGATTGCTCTTTGGCTTGAATCACCGCAAGCCGTTGCTGCATGCGGTCATCAATGTCATCAGGTACGCCCATTTTGCGCAGACGACGGGCGATCGCCTTTGCGATCAGCGCCGGAGTGAGATCGGCCTTGGCTCGCAGCAGCCAGTTCTCTGCGGGGTTGGGCCGTGCCCACTCGCCACCGGAATGATCATCATCCGATTCATCGAATTTGCCCACCACATCAGGCCGAACATCGGGCCGCCAGTTGTAGAGCTCTTCCTTGAGCTGATATTCAATAATCTGGCGCTTTTCTTCGACCACCAGAATCTGTCTGAGTCCGGCTGCAAACTCCCGCGTGATGGTGGCTTCTAATGGCCAGACCACGTTGACCTGGTGCAGCCGAATGCCAAGCCGCCTGCAGTACGCATCGGTCAGGCCAAGGTCCGCAAGGGCCTGACGGGTGTCGTTAAAGGCCTTACCGCTTGCGATGATGCCGAAGCGATCATCGGGGCCCGCAATCACATTGTGGTTTAAGCGGTTAGCCCGCACATAGGCCAAGGCCGCATACCACTTGGTCTCCATGAGTCGGGCCTCTTGATCCAGCGCCGCATCCGGCCAGCGGATGTGAACACCGGAGGCCGGCATCGGAAAGTCCTGCGGCAACACCAGATTGATGCGATCGTGATCAACCAGAACCGTTGCTGATGACTCCACGACCTCTTGAATGGTCTTCATGCCACACCACAGGCCAGAGAATCGGCTCATTGCAAATGCATGCAGACCCATATCCAAAATGCCTTGCACATCCGATGGGAAAAACACCGGAAAACCACAGGCCTTGAAAATATGATCACTCTGATGGGCAGCCGTTGAGCTCTTCGCAACATGGTCATCGCCCGCAACCGCAATCACGCCGCCCAGCCGCGATGTGCCCGCCATGTTGGCGTGCTTAAACACATCTGAGCAGCGATCAACGCCCGGGCCCTTGCCGTACCAGATGCCGAATACGCCATCGACCTTGCGCTTTTCGGGAAAAAGATCGAGCTGCTGCGTACCCCAGATCGCGGTGGCGGCGAGCTCCTCATTCACGCCAGGCTGAAAGACGACCTGATGGGCCGCCAGATGCTTGCGAGCGGCCCACAGGGCCTGGTCGTATCCGCCAAGCGGACTGCCACGATAGCCGCTGACAAATCCGCCGGTATTTAAGCCCGCCTGCTGATCCCGCTGTCGCTGCATCATGGGCAGCCGCACCAGCGCCTGGATGCCGCTCATAAAGGCCCAGCCGCGCTCCAGCGTGTATTTATCGTCCAGCGATACCTGTCGCTCTGGTGGCGGGGGCGTTTCCTGCTTCATGAAGCAAGATGGTCAGGCACGACGGGAAGGGGCGTCAACCCATTCCCGTGGCCTGTGCTGGAAACCCCCAAGCGACGGGGAGAGACCTACTTCTTTTTCTGCGGCGGCAGATCGGTACAGCTGCCCGAGAAGACCTCGGCCACCATGCCAATTGACTCGCCCAGGGTCGGATGGGGATGGATCGTCTTGCCGATATCGTGCGGATCTGCGCCCATTTCGATGGCCAATGCGAATTCACCAATCATGTCGCCGGCGTGGGTGCCAACAATCGCGCCACCAATGACGCGATGGCTTTCCGGATCCACAATAATTTTCGTAAAGCCCTCGTCCCGGCCGTTGGCAATCGCACGGCCTGAAGCCGCCCAGGGGAATACGGCTTTCTCGATCTTCATGCCCTTGGCCTTAGCCTCATCCTCGGTCACGCCAACCCAGGCAACTTCAGGATCGGTGTAAGCCACAGACGGAATCACGCGGGCATCGAAAAATGATTTCTGCCCTGCCGCCGCCTCGGCCGCGACATGGCCTTCGTGCACCGCCTTGTGTGCCAGCATTGGATTGCCAACGATATCGCCGATCGCAAAGATATGGGACTGGTTGGTCCGCATCTGCGCATCGACACCAATAAAGCCACGCTCGCTCACCGCAACACCTGCGCTCTCGGCCGCAATCGATGCGCCGTTGGGCCTTCTGCCCACCGCCTGAAGCACGAGGTCATAGACCTGGGGGCCCGCGGGCGCACCCTCGCCTTCAAACTTCACATGAATGCCGTCGGCCTTTGCCTCAGCGCCCACGGTCTTGCATTTCAGCATGACATTATCGAACCGGTGGGCGTTGTGCTTCTGCCAAACCTTCACGAGATCACGATCGGCACCCTGCATCAGGCCATCGAGCATCTCCACCACATCAATGCGTGCGCCGAGGGTGGAATACACGGTCGCCATTTCCAAACCAATGATTCCGCCACCAATCACCAGCATGCGCTTGGGCTTAAATTTCAGCTCCAACGCTCCGGTAGAGGTTACGACGCGATCATCCTGCGGCATAAAAGGCAGCTTCACGGCCTCGGAGCCGGCGGCGATGACGGCCTTTTGAAAGCCGATGACTTTTTTGCTGCCATCTTGGGCAGTGACTTCAATGTGAAAGCTGTCAATGAACTTGCCCACGCCCTGCACGACTTGCACCTTGCGCGCCTTGGCCATGCCGGCCAAGCCACCGGTAAGTTTGCCGATGACTTTCGATTTGTGATCGCGAAGCTTATCTAGGTCGACAGCCGGCTCACCGAAGCTCACGCCGAGTGCACCCATGTGTTTGACTTCATCCATGACTGCCGCCACGTGCAGCAGTGCTTTTGACGGAATGCAGCCAACGTTTAGGCAGACTCCACCGAGGGTCGGAAAGCGCTCAATCAGCACGGTATTCATGCCGAGGTCGGCCGCACGGAATGCGGCAGAGTAGCCGCCTGGGCCGGCGCCTAAGACCGCCATGTCGCAGGAGATGTCGGGTGTGCCGGTGAAGCGTTTGATCGCATGAGCTGCAGTGCTCGGCGCTGTTTGCTGGCTGGCAGCAACGCCTGAGCTCGGAGTTCCCTGAGGGTTCACAGCGCCGCCTGAGCTCGGCGCTCCGCTCGACCCCTCTTTTAACTCGCTACGCGCCGACTCAGCCGTCGCTGTCCCACTTGCAGCCCTCTCTGACTCGCTGCCCGCCGCAGCAGCGGGGGGCGCGCTTGACGCTACAGGCGCGCCCGCACCTGCGGCCTCGATCAGCGCAACCACGGAGCCTTCGGAGACCTTGTCGCCGAGTTTGACTTTCAGCTCAACGATCTTTCCGGCAATTGAGGCCGGGATCTCCATTGAGGCTTTATCACTTTCGACAGTAATTAAGCTTTGCTCAACGCTAATGCTGTCTCCGGGCTTTACCAATACTTCAATGATTTCGACTTCTTTGAAGTCCCCAATATCCGGAACCTTTAACTCAACAGTTGCCATGTTTCGTTCTCCTGTTGGGGTGCCGGTTACGCGGACATCGCGCTGGGGCGGTTGGATTGAATGCCAAACTTCTTGATGGCATCGCTGACCACAGACATCTTGATCTTGCCTTCGTCTGCAAGGCCACGCAGGGCCGCAAGCGCCACATAACGGCGGTCCACTTCAAAGAACTCACGCAGCTTGGCGCGGGTATCCGATCGGCCAAACCCGTCGGTACCCAGTGTGATGTAACGACGCCCCGCGGGCACATAGGGCCGCACCTGATCCGAAAACAGACGCATGTAGTCCGTCGCAGCAACAATCGGGCCTGCCCGATCCTGCAGCTGCTCGGTGACGAACGGCACCCGCGGATTTTCCGTGGGATTCAGTAAATTAAACCGCTCGCACTCCATGCCATCGCGGCGCAGCTCGGTAAAGCTTGGGCAACTCCAGATGTCTGCAGTCACACCAAACTCCTTTAGTAGATCTGCTGCGGCAATGACTTCGCGCAAGATCGTGCCGCTGCCCATCAGCTGAACCCGATGCTTGGCGGCGGTATCGTCTTCCTGCAGCAAATACATGCCCTTGAGAATGTGTGCCTCGGTGCCCGGCTTAAATCCCGGATGGGCATAGTTCTCGTTCATCAGGGTGACATAGAAAAAGATGTCTTCCTGGTTTTCGACCATGCGCTTTAAACCCGAATGCAGAATGACCGCGACCTCATGGGAGAACGTCGGGTCATACGAGACGCAATTCGGAATCACGGAGGCAAGAATATGGCTGTGGCCATCCTCGTGCTGCAGGCCCTCGCCGTTTAGCGTGGTTCGGCCCGCAGTGCCGCCCAGCAGAAAGCCGCGGGCCCGCATATCACCGGCTGCCCATGCCAGATCACCGACCCGCTGCAATCCAAACATGGAGTAATAGATATAAAACGGAATCATGATCCGGTTATTGGTGGAGTAGCTGGTGGCGGCCGCTACCCACGAACTCATACCGCCGGCCTCATTGATGCCCTCTTGCAGGATCTGGCCTTTGACATCTTCGCGGTAATACATCACCTGGTCGCGATCCACAGGCTCGTATTTCTGCGGCTCAACTGAGTAAATACCGATCTGCCTAAAGAGCCCCTCCATGCCAAAGGTCCTGGCCTCATCCACCAGAATGGGTACCACACGTGGGCCCAGTTCTTTGTCGCGCAGCAGCTGCGTCAGGCATCGCACATAGGCCTGGGTGGTCGAGATCTCGCGGCCCTCGGGTGTGGCTTCCAGCGCAGGTGCAAAGACATCCAGGGCTGGCACCTTGAGTTGCTCGTCGGCCTTCATACGACGTGCCGGCAGATACCCGCCCAACGCGGTGCGACGCTCGTGCAGATACTTCATCTCGGGAGCATCCTCGGCGGGCTTATAAAACGGAATGTCATGCAGCTTGTCGTCCGGAATGGGGATACCGAATCGATCCCGGAACTCATGAATGGTCATGTCATCCAGCTTTTTGGTCTGGTGGGCGGTATTGCGGCCCTCGGCCACCTTGCCCATGCCATAGCCCTTGATTGTCTTCACCAAAATGACAGTGGGCTGGCCCTTGTGCCGCGATGCTGCGGAGAACGCCGCATAGATCTTGTGCGGATCATGGCCACCACGGTTCAGGCGCCAGATGTCGTCATCGCTCATGCGCGAGACCATCTCAAGCAGCTTGGGATGCTTGCCAAAGAAATGTTTGCGCACATAGGCGCCATCGTTGGCTTTGTAATTCTGATACTCGCCGTCGACGGTATCCATCATTACCTGCTGCAGCAGCCCGTCTTTGTCTTTTGCCAAAAGCGGATCCCAATAGGATCCCCAGATGACCTTAATGACATTCCAGCCTGCACCACGGAAATCACTCTCCAGCTCCTGAATAATCTTTCCGTTGCCGCGCACCGGCCCATCGAGACGCTGCAGATTGCAGTTGACAACAAACACGAGGTTATCAAGCTTCTCTCGGGCGGCAAGGCCAATCGCGCCCATTGACTCGGGCTCATCCATCTCACCATCACCACAGAAGGCCCAGACCTTGCGCTCCTCGGTATCTGCAAGGCCACGGGCATGCATGTATTTCAGAAAACGGGCCTGATAGATCGCCATCAGCGGGCCCAGGCCCATCGAAACGGTGGGGAACTGCCAGAAATCTGGCATCAACTTCGGGTGTGGATAGCTCGATAGGCCCTTGCCATCGACCTCACGACGGAAGTTATTGAGTTGATCCTCATTGATGCGGCCCTCCAGATAGGCGCGGGCATAAATTCCGGGCGATGAATGGCCCTGAATAAAGAGCAGGTCGTGGCCTTTGGGATGATCGGGGCCTTTCCAAAAATGGTTAAAGCCGATGCCCAGCATATTGGCCAGCGACTGAAAGCTCGAGATGTGGCCGCCCAGATCGCCCTCACCGCGATTCGTTCGGACTACCATGGCCATCGCATTCCAACGCATCCAGGAGCGCAGACGCTCCTCGTATTCCAGATTGCCGGGACAGTGCTCTTCGAGCGACGCCGGAATCGTATTGATGTAAGCAGTGTTTGCTGAAAACGGAATGAAGCCGCCAGTGCGGCGGGTTTTATCAATCAGCTTTTCGAGAAGAAATTGGGCGCGCTCGGGTCCCTCGCGCTCGATGACGGCCTCCAACGAGTCCAGCCATTCCCTTGTCTCCACCTCATCCATGTCGACGCGTTGTGGCTCGGCCATGGTCACCTCCTATCGTTTTTGTGAAATGTGGGTTGTGAGCCCAATTGTGCGCGGGGGGTCACACTGAGGACAAGTGATTTTTCATGATACGAACTATAATTTCACATTAAGAAATATTGGGCCAGCCCATCCCCGCTCGCCAGGAGGGTGCAAGGTGTGGTCTCATCTGCGACCGAGCCTAGGCCAATCGCCCCCGACCCCATGCCCGATAACGACCAGAGCACCATCCCCGAGGTCCTTGATCCGATCAAGCTCGGACCGCTGCGCTCTTCGCGGTCAATGCGATGGATTCTGGTCTCCCCGATCGTTGCCGTGGTCGCCCTGGCCATGCTCATGGCCGCCACCATTTGGTATCTGACGGCATCCGAATCCAATCAGCAGCAGCAGGCGCTGATTCGCGATGTCAACGCTACCCAACGACAGATTGGCGAGCGGCTGCAGCGGGCCCAGGACGAGGTGAGCGGATTTGCCAGTCAGCTTCCCGCCAAGCCGACGGGCCGAGATTTACAGCGCTTTGCTGAGAACTTTTTTGTCAAACATCCAGAGGTTGTCTTTATTGCCTGGCTCGATCGCAGCTCGACTGTTCGATTTGTCAGCACCTCGCAGGGTTTTCCGACCCAGGGTTTCGATCGGCTGGGCAGCCCCCTGGCGAGAAAGCCCAGCACCACGGCATTTGAATACGCGATGAGCGCTAAAAAGCCGCATTACTCTGGCCCCATTCGAACCTCGAACGACATTGAGGTCGATCTGCATGTGCCGATCATTCGTAACGGCGCTGCCGATGGCGTCTTGGTTGCCACCTACTCGCTGCCGTCGATGTTACTGACCACCATTCCGAGCGAGATCGGTGGCCGGGTTGCCTTTAGTCTTGTGGGCGCTGAAGGCGAACGACTTGGCCAGACCCGAAGCGAGGACACTGCGTCCGGCGGGCCGGCCTACGAGGTGCCGCTTGAGCCCATGTCCAAACAGATTCGCCTACGCGGCTTTATTCAGCGGCCGGTAAGCACTGTGTATAACGATGTCATCACCACACTGGTGGTCGGGCTGATTTTATTTGCGGTGATTAGCCAGATCGTTGTCTGGCGAAACACACGCCGCCGACTTGGCGCTGAACAAGAGTTGGCCGAGGAGACCGCCTTTCGCCGGGCGATGGAAAATTCGCTTTCTACGGGAATGCGGGTGATCGATCTAGAAGGCCGTATCCAATATGTGAACCCAGCTTTTTGTCGCATGGTGGGCTTCACCGCCCAAGAACTTACAGGCGCAAGCCCCCCCTACCCCTACTGGCCAGGGGATTCTCAGGATCAATTGGGAAGAAACCTCGACCGGATGATGGCCGGTGAGAGCCCGCCCTCTGGCCTGCCCATCAACATCGTGCGCAAAGATGGCAGCCGAATCACCGTGCGGATGTATACCTCGCCGCTCATTGATCAAAGCGGCCAGCAGACCGGCTGGATGACATCGGTCACGGATATCACCGAGCAGACCCGAATTCGTCAGGAGCTTGCCCAATCCCAGGAACGATTCATCACCGTATTGCAGGCCCTCGATACGGCGGTCTCAGTCGCCGCCCCCACGCCAACAGGCGAGCTGCTCTTTGCAAACCAGGCCTACAAAAAGTGGTTTGGCAATTCAATTACCGATGGCCATCGCTATCTCTCTGCCGCAGCACGCGGACCCTGGGCCGATGTTCGTGAGGTCTATAGCGAGATCGTGGAGCGCTGGTTTGAGGTCCGCATCAGAAGCATTCAATGGGTGGATGGCCGCGCGGTCGAACTGATGGTGGCGACCGACATCACGCAAGAGCGGGCCAACCAGCAGGCCCAGCGCGAGCAGCACGAAAAACTGCAGCAGACCGCCCGCCTGGTCACCATGGGGGAAATGGCCTCGTCGCTTGCCCATGAGCTTAACCAGCCTCTCACGGCGATCGCCAATTACACCTCGGGGGCAGCATCCCGCATTCGGCTGGCTGAGTCGCGCGGCGAAGAAATCCCGAACGAGGATTTGATTGATCTGCTGACCAAGACTGCCCGGCAGGCAGAGCGGGCTGGCCAGGTGATCCGCCGAATCCGGGGCTTCGTTAAGCGCAGTGATCCTATTCGCCGGCTCACTGATCCCCGCACGATTCTTGCGGACTCTCTTGGCCTTGCAGAAATCGATGCCCGCGAGCAAGGCATTGAGCTGATCCAAAAAATCTCCGATGGCCTGCCAATGCTCAATGTGGATCCCGTGCTCATTGAGCAGGTGCTGGTCAATCTCGTGAAAAATGGAATCGATGCCATGCGCAGCGCACAGCGGCGCAGCCTGGTCATTGAAGTGAGCCTGATCGCCGATCAGATGGCATTTTCTGTCATCGACCGCGGCCATGGTGTTCCAAGGGCTATCCGCGACCGGCTCTTCGATTCGTTTTACACCACCAAAAACGATGGCATGGGCATGGGCCTAAATATTTGCCGCTCCATTATCGAATCGCATCAGGGCCGGCTGTGGTTTGAGGACAACCCGGATGGCGGCTGCACATTTCGGTTTACATTACCGGTTCAGGCGGAGCCGCCGCCCAAAAACACCACCCCAGAGTCGGAGGCCTTGAAGTCATGAACGCGAATCCCCAAGCCTATCGCACCGCGAATGCAGAGATGGTCTACGTTGTCGATGACGACGAGGCGGTCCGTGATTCACTCAGGTGGCTCTTAGAGGGCCAGGGGTTTCGGGTGACTGCATTTGATAGCGCAGAGCGGTTCCTCGCCGCAGTGCCAACCGGGTTTACCGGCCAGATGGGCGGCTGTTTGATTGCGGATGTGCGTATGCCCGGCATGTCGGGCACGGAGCTGCACGATGAACTCCTGCGCCGAGGAATCGCGCTGCCATTAATTTTTATTACCGGCCACGGCACGGTGCCCATGGCAGTCAGCAGCATGAAAAAGGGGGCGGTCGATTTTCTGGAAAAGCCATTTAATGACGAGCAGCTCTGCATGCTGGTGGCGAGCGCCTTCCAGCGGGCACGCGATGAAGGCTCCCGCGGTGTGCTGGCCAAGCGGGCCCGCGAGCTGTTGGCCAGACTGACACCACGCGAGGAACAGGTGCTAGACCGCATCGTGGCAGGCCGCTTAAATAAGCAGATTGCCGATGATCTTGATATCAGCATCAAAACGGTAGAGGCCCACCGGGCCAACATCATGGACAAGATCGAGGCCCGCACCATGGCCGATCTGATGAAAACCGCGCTGGCCGCCCGCCAGGAATAAACGCCGGCACCGATGGCTCGGGGATGCCGCCGCAGACAGCGGCCGGACCCCCAGAAAACTGCTAAACTTCGTGGTCTTGCGGCTGTAGCTCAGTTGGATAGAGTACTTGGCTACGAACCAAGGGGTCGTGGGTTCGAATCCTGCCAGCCGCGCCACAACACCAAGGGGATCAGAGCAATCTGGTCCCTTTTTTTTATACTCAGCGTTGCCAGGTGTCAGCGCATGTCCCAAATGGGCACCGCCTCACCTGCGTCAATTCTTTAGTGAACTTTCAAGACGGATGGATTCACTCCGAATCGAGTCCGAAGAGGTCCTGCTATTTGACCTCGCGCCCTGACAGTCTTGTGGGTGTGCCCCTCGCCAGACCCCTAGGCAGGCCACTTGCAGGCGGTAACCTCGATCTCGATTTTCATCTCAGGCTTCATCAGCTGGGCAACCACTAGAGAAGCAGCAGGACGAATCTCGCCGAAGGTCTGGCCCAACACTGGGATGACGGCATCGGCATCGGCCACGTCTGCGAGATAGTAGGTCACCCGGACCACATCACCCATTGCAAAGCCCGCCTGCGAAAGCGCGCCCTCAATTGTGCGAAGCGCGTTTGCAGTCTGCGTGGCGACATCTTCCGGCATCTGCATCTTGGTGTAGTCATATCCGGTCGTGCCAGAGACAAAACAAAACGGGCCTTGCACCACGGCCCGCGAATAGCCCATTGCTTTTTCAAACGGCGAGCCGGACGAAATCAGGGTTCTCATCTCAAATCCTTTTGCTGTAGGTCACGAAGCGCTGCCAGATTCGGCAGGCCCGCTAGTGTAAGCGAAGGATACTAGAGCACCAGCACAGGCAGCCGCGAGTCGGCCATGACTTCTCGGGTCTCGCTGCCCATGAATAAAGCCTTAAATCCCGACCGCAATTTACGTCAGACCTTCCGAGGGCTCAAAGCCGCGAAACCGCAGATGTAGTGGTGTTTTCATACATCGCATGCTGACAGTAAGTCCGCCTGCGACACCACCTCGCGGTTGGAGAACTGTTATTCGATTCGGAGGGCCTCAACGGGGCGCAGCCGTGACGCCTTCGCAGCCGGATACCAGCCAAAGAAAATACCAATTGCCGCAGAAAAACCAAAGGCAAGCGCAATCGAAGACACTGAGATCTCCACCAGCAGACCACTGAGTGATGCAATAAGCCAGGCGCCGGAGATGCCCAGAGCGACACCGACCGCACCACCCGCTAGACAAATCGTGATGGCCTCGATCAAAAACTGCCGAAGAATATCGCGCTGCCGGGCACCGATGGCCATACGAATACCGATTTCACGGGTCCGCTCGGTCACACTCACCAGCATGATATTCATGATGCCAATGCCCCCAACCAGTAACGACACCCCAGCAATGGAGCCCAATAAGATGGCCATTGCCCCCGCCGCAACCGCAGCAGTCTGCGCGATCGCCGTCAAGTTACGGACCGTGAAGTCATTCTCCTGGCCCGGCGCAATCCGATGGCGTGCCCGCAATAAATCGGTCAGCTCTGCCTCTGCGGTGAGCATCTGCTCAGCTGAAGCCACCTGCACGAATAACAAATTAATGCTGCCTGGAAACGTACTGCGAATCAGCTGCTGCCGCGCAGTCGTTAGCGGAATAAAGACCGCATCATCCTGATCACGGCCATCCAGACTCTGGCCCTTACGGGCCAAGACGCCGATCACGGTAAACGGCAAGTTGCGAACGCGCATCGTTTTGCCGATGGGATCTTCATCACCAAAGAGCTGCCTGGCGGTGGTCTGGCCAATCACGGCGATGCGTGCATTCGAGCGCAAGTCCGCCTCAGAAAACAGATCGCCCTCCTCGGGCTCCCAGGAGCGTGTCGGGAAATATTCTGCGGTCACACCCGTGACCATCGCGCTCCAATTGGTATTGCCATAGCCCAGCTGAAACGAGCGCATCACAATCGGTGCCACCCGAATCACGCCCGATATCGATCGGGCGGCAGCCGCATCCGATAGGGTCAGGGTCTGGGCTGCGCCAGCACCGAAACGCACACCCCCCGAGGTCTGTGAGCCCGGAAAGACCACCAGCAGGTTGCTGCCCATACTGCTGATGCTTTGATTGACGAGCGCCTGTGCGCCCCGGCCAACGCCCATCATGATCACGACAGCCGACACACCAATAATCACTCCCAGCATCGTGAGCGAGGTTCGCAGCCGATTGGTCGAGAGCGCCCGCAGGGCCTCTTGGAGAACCTGAGGGGCGTTCATGCCGCAACCACCCGCTCTCCGAGTCCCTGTGCAATCGGGCCATCGAAGATCACGCGGCCATCTTTCAATCGAATGAGCCGTTGACCAAATCGTGCAATATCGGGCTCGTGGGTCACCAAAACCACAGTGATGGACTGGTCGCGGTTGAGGCGCTGAATCAGGCCCATGATTTCTTCAGAGGTGGCGGTATCGAGATTTCCGGTGGGCTCATCCGCAAGCAAGACCGAAGGATTCATCACCAAGGCCCGGGCAATGGCCACCCGCTGCTGCTGGCCGCCTGAGAGCTGATTGGGCAGCCGCTGCGCCAGATCGGCCAAGCCGGTCAGCCGCAGCTTTTCTTGGGCCCGCTGCAGGGCTTGCGCGCGGCCTTCTCCTGCATAGATCATCGGCAGTGCAACGTTATCAATTGCTGACATGCGCTTGAGCAAATTAAAGCCCTGAAACACAAATCCAAGCTGTCGATTGCGAATGACCGCTAACGCATCGGGTGCCAGGCCGCTGACCTGCTGGCCCGCTAATACGTACTCACCGCGGGTTGGCGAGTCCAGGCAGCCCAAAATGTTCATGAGTGTGGATTTTCCTGAACCCGACTGGCCCATCAGGCAGACAAACTCGCCCGAAGCAATTTCTAGCGATACACCATGCAGCACGGGCACCGGCGGAGCGCCGGCAGTTTCATACTGCTTATGAATATCGATAAGCCGAATCAGGGATTGCGGCATCACTAGAACATCCGGAATCGAAATCCGCTGGTTTGATTATTGGTCGGTGCTACTACCGCGCGGACCACGACCTCATCGCCTTCCGCAAGGCCCTCGAGCACCTCTGTGAAGCGCCCATCCGTGATGCCAATCTTGATTTCTTTCGCAACCAGGGCGCCCGACTCACCAATGACATGCACACGCGGCACCTGGGCGAAGGCCCGGCGGCCCTTTTCAGGCGGCACCGGAGCAGATGCTGCTGCCGCATCTTGCTCGGGCGGACGAAAACGCAAGGCGGCTGCCGGAATGCGCAGCACGCGCTCTTTTCGATTGGTCACAATCGCCACCTGGGCGGTCATGCCAGGCATCAAAATTCCATCTTTGTTATCCACGTTGATCACAACGTTGTACGTCACGACATTTTGCAGCGTTGTCGGATTAAGTCGCACCATTCGAACCTTGGCAGTGAACTCTTGCTCACGGAATGCATCCACCGTAAAGCGCACGGGCTGGCCGGGCTGAATCGGCCCCACATCCGCCTCGGAGACCGAGGTATCAATCTGCATACGCCTCAGGTCACGGGCAATTTGAAAAAGTGTTGGCGTCTGAAAGCTTGCAGCCACCGTCTGGCCGACATCGATCCCGCGATTCACCACAATGCCATCAATAGGCGAGCGGACTTTGCTGTAGCCGAGATTGGTCCGATCGCGCGAGATCTGGGCCTCAATTTGTGCGACCTGGGCTCGCGCGGTCTCCACATCTTTTCTCAGGCCATCCAAAGCACCATCCGAAACAAAGCCTCTGGACTTCAGGTTTTCGTTGCGCTTTAACGCCAGCTCTGCGTTATTCAAGACGGCACGCGCGGATGCAAGATTGGCCTCGGACTGGCGGATCTGCGCCTCCAAAATGGCGGGATCCAGTTCGGCCAGCAGCTGGCCCGCCTTCACCGGCTGATTAAAGTCCACATGCAGCTTGAGCACAGTGCCCGAGATCTGGGTGCCCACATTGACGAGCTCCACCGGATTCAAGGTGCCATTGGCCGCCACACGCTGCACGATGGCGCCCTGGTCGACCTTGGCCATTACCCACTTGGGTTTTTCTTCATCCGGCAGCCACCACCAAACCGCGGCAGCGATGGCGCTCAACACAACGAGGGGGATCAGAATGCGCAGAGATTTCATTTTTCAGGCAGGGGGCAATGAGAGCATGGCATGGGCCTTTATACCGCAATGCATCGAATGAGGATTTTCCCTAATTTTGATTTAAGGGAAGCCCCCATTTCTGCTCACTTCCTGAGCGCGCAGTAGACCTGATCCCCTCCAGAACCGCTCATATTCAGCCGTATAAATCCCGACTCAAAAGTGATCTCCCTGCGAACAATTCCCCCCATCATTTCAGATTCCGACCGACAGCGCCACTGATCAATACTGCTGACAATACATTCCTTGAACTCAACCTCGGAGGATGTTTTTCCATCCACAATGATCGCTTCAGTAACGGAGTTCATATTTTGATTCACTTTATAATCGAGAGACCTCCGAAAAAGAGGGATGCATTTCGCGCTACATGTCATCGGGCTCGCGGAATCAATATCAGTCGTGCAGGAAAAAAATTGATAAAGTCGATAAGATGCAGAGTTGATGGCCGGGGCAGCACTACCGGAAGCAAAAAGAGTGGCTGGCAAATTGAAAAAAAGCAAAGCAAAGATTTTGCAAAAATTCATTTTTTCTAGTTTGTACGGTGGTTAAGCAAATTTTTAACGCTGATTCCGGGAGTGCGGCCTGAGCGGATCGGGATTAAGGCCGCGGGAATGATCTCGAGCTAAAACCTGACCTCCGCCCGGTCCGATCGACTGCCCACCACCAGTTCTAATGAGATTACAGAACCTCGGGGCCGAATGAGCCCGGTAGGCAATTTCTCCAGACTTGCCGTCTTAGGGGTGAAATTGAACGTGATGGAGTTGTAACTTTGCTCCCCGGACTGATTCACCATAAAGCGTGCATCACTTAATTGGAAGCGCCATGATGAACTGCGCCATCTTTTTGGCATCCGCATCCGAGACCTGGGGTTGCGGGGGCATGATGTCAGCGCCCCAGACGCCAGAGCCTCCAGCTTTGATTTTGATGGCCAGCTCTTGAACGGCCGAAGGATTTCCAGCGTATTTCGCGGCGATCTCTAGAAGAATTGGTCCGTACTTGCGCTTGTCAATTGTGTGACAAGCCAAGCAGTTGTTTCGCTGAAGCAAGACTTTCAACTCTTCGGTATCCGCATATACAGCATGGGCCGGAATCATAGTAGCAATACCAAAGACAAGAGACAGAGCAACATTACGCATTTCGATTCTCCAGAAAAAAACGCGCTGCATTGCTGCAGCGCGTCCTTCCTCAGACCCAATCAGTTGGGCGTTACACGGTAGATCATCCCACCGCCCTCATCCGCTACATAGAGAGCGCCATCGGGCCCAAGCGATATGTGGCGGAAACGACCTGCGAAGGTGGGCCATAGCACCTCTTCACGTTTGGCGGTCTTTCCATCCTTAGAGATGTCGAGGATATCGATCCGGTTACCGGTGGGTGTTCCATGAATGCCAATGCCGGCATAACCCACAGCCAACCGACCCTCCCACTGTTTCCACTGCTTGCCCTGCAGAAAGACGCTACCGCACATGCCCTGCGACAAGCCGTTGTTGTTCCAGGCCGGTGTCATGGCATTGGGATATGCCTTGGTATCGGTCATGGGCATGAAAGCCGCCCTCTTGGCGGGCTCCATTGCACCCATCTGGTTGGGGGAGTAGCCGCAGTAGTTGTCTGGGCACTCGGGGCGTCCATTCACATTGCCACGCGGATCCCAGCCACCGTTGCCGCCATTGACGAGCCTGGTGACCTCATCGCTGTGCCAAGGGCCATTCTCAGAGATATACGGCTCATTCGTGCCCGGACGAAAAGCTATGCCCTGGGGATTGCGGAAGCCATAAGCAAAGATGCGCTTGTCGAACCCAGCCGGTGGGTTATTCCCGGCAGCGGCCTTTCCATCACGGTCCACTCGGAGAACCTTACCGACAATCTGAGTCGGGTGCTGGGGGCCTGGGCCGCTGTGGTTGTCACCCGCTGTGACATACAAGAAACCATCGCCCGGGTTAAAACGAATACGGCCACCGTTGTGGGCACCGGGTCCGCCAAAAGGATGGTTCGACGCCTTAGGCTTGTAGCCAATGTCGTTGATGATCTCAACAATATCCGAGACCGACTTGAGATCAGCACTGACCTTCATTCGCATCACAATATTGTTAAACCCACCATAGGTGCGGTTGGGGCCCTTGGAGCTTGAAAAGAGATAGACAAAACGGTTCTTGTCGAACTCTGGATCGATTGCAACCCCTTGAACACCGGCCTGACCATCGCAGAAGAGATCATTCTTGGTCTGCGAGTAGCCCTGGCTTCCGCCAACACCCAGCAGCCGATTGACACCGCCGGCGGGAAGACGAACGGATAGCCCCTTACACTTTTCGGTAAAAAACATCGTGTTGTCTTTTAGAAATGCCATGTCCCATGGCGACTCCGTCTGCTGAAAATTCTCTGCTTTCACATTCATTGCAAATGCTGGGCTACTCACCGCCAAAGATGCCGCTACCATGGCACCAAGGGAACAACTGAGACCATTTCGAATCATGCTTTTCATATCGACTCCTCGTGTAAATTTCCAAAGCTGCAAATGCAGCTCTGGTCACGCTTTTTTTTAAAAACCTGGCGTCCTCTCAGGGTAAAGAGAAGCGCCGTGCTCACTAACTCGGGCAAACCCTAGGTCGACCAGCACCATCGAATCTGTAGGAGCGTTGCAACGCAGTTGCCAGGGGCCCATTACTAAAACCCTTGGGCAACATCCACTCGCTGACTCTTGATGACTTGGTGCTCCATTGCCGTAAAAAAACAAGTTGCATCGCAAAAAAATCGTGGTTACCGTTGTGGTGCACCTTGATCTAGGTCGAGACGCGTTTGCACGCAGGGGCCTATCGTTTAACAAAAGTTATTCGCTCAAACATGCCGAAACATCAAGATTTCCAGAGACTTATCGTTTTAGCTTTAGCTCTAGTGTTCTGGTTTTCGGCCAGCAATGCTCAGACTTTAGAAGATGTGGTGGTCTCTGCCAGCCGAACCGAGCAGAGAAGTTTTGACGCGCCGGCAGCGATCCAGTCCATTGATCGCGAGACGATTGAGGTATCAGGCCCGCAGGTGAACTTATCGGAGGCCCTGATCCGAGTGCCCGGCGTAACGATCCTAAACCGCCAGAATTACGCACAGGATCTGCAGCTGTCGATCCGGGGTTTTGGCGCCCGCACTGCTTTCGGAATCCGAGGCGTCCGGCTGATTGTGGATGGAATCCCTGCGAGCATGCCCGACGGCCAAGGCCAGGCCTCCACGATTAGTTTGACCTCCACAGAGCGCATTGAAGTCCTGCGGGGCCCTCTTGCACAGCTTTATGGCAACGCCTCGGGCGGCGTCATTCAGGCCTTCACCCGGGCAGCCCCCGACACCCCTGAGGTTTCGGTTCACGGCTATACGGGATCTAATGACACGACGCGCAGTGTTTTCCAAAGCGCAAGCAGAGTCGGCCAATACGGGCTGGTTGCGGATTACGGGGAATTTCAAACCGACGGCTACCGGCAGAATAGCCAGACGGTAAGGCGACACTTCAACGGTAAGCTGGACTGGGAGAGTGGGCGCACCAAGTTTCACGTTGTCGCGAATATTTTTGATATGCCGCTTGCGCAGGATCCCGGCGGCCTTGGCGCTACTTGGTCAACGGATCCGACGGCGGCAGCGACAAACTTCATTCGAGATCGTGTTCGAAAAACCGTACAACAGAATCAGCTTGGCGCGGTACTTCAGCATCGCTCCGACGGAGGGTTTTCAACACTGGCGCGTGTCTATGGCGGGCAACGGGAGGTATTTCAATCCCAGTCCATCTCCGGCCAGAGTCGATGGATCGGGGTGGACCGTGATTACTGGGGACTCGGACTGCAGTTCTCGCAGCAGTTCAATCTTAGATCTACCCCCGTCAAAGTAAGTTATGGCGCTGATTACGACGTTGCGGATGAATACCGATCAGGTGGAAATGCGGCACTGGGGGAAATCGTGGACTTTACCCGGCGCCAGCAGGACTACTTGTATTACAACGGCGACTTTTTTGCGCAGGCTGAACTCTTTCTGACCGACGCGACAACACTCATTGGCGGAGCAAGAAGAAGCAACGTCACGCTCGATGTTACGGATCGGATTAATGCGGGGAGCTCGGGGAAGACAAAATACTCAGCCACCAACCCGGTACTCGGGATTGCGCATTCCCTGTCAGATCGGCTCAATGTTTATGCCAATACCGGCAGAGGATTTGAATCCCCCTCAATTGCAGAAACAAGCTACTCCGGCTTGGTCCCTGCCGCCACGTTCAACGCCGCACTGCGGGCGGCGACAAGCCGGCACTACGAACTGGGTTTGAAGTATCGGCCAACGAAAGCCAGCATTTTCGATATGGCGCTGTATCGAATCGACACCGATAACGAGATCGTGACCTTGGTGAGTGTGGGTGGCAATACGTCCTACATTAACTCAGCAAAAACAAGACGCGAAGGCCTTGAGATTTATTACGCAACACTCCTGAGCCAACGTGTACGCCTACAAGCCGCGGGCAATTACATCAGCGCCGCCTACTCCGATGCATTTCAAAGCGGCGCCGACACCATTAATGACGGCCAAAAAATTCCAGGTATTCCCCAGCACTTTGTTTTTGCAGAACTCGCATGGAACAGCATCGGATTTGCAGATCAGTCGCGATCGCGCAATCGGCCAAAGGGGCTCACACTCTCAGCAGAGATGGTCTCTTCAGGAAAACTCTATGCCAATGACCTCAATACGCGCGTGGCCGATGGCTATGACATCGCAAATCTTCGGGCTGCCTATGCCTGGCCGATCGGCAGGGGCCGTTTGCTTGCCGATCTCAGAGTAAACAATATCTTCGACAAAAAGTATGTGGGTTCGGTGATTGTGGCCAGCGCCACACCCTATGAGCCTGCACCCGACCGAAACTGGATGGCGGGACTTCGCTACGCGCTATCGTTTTAGCGGTGATCTGTCAGACATACGCCAGCCATCGGCCCAGCCCGATAACAACCGCCCAGCCAAGTACCGAAACTGCTGCCTGAAGCCGCAGTAAGGGCACTGGCGCAGCCGGGTCAGCATTGCCCTGCACGTTTGGAATACGCAGATGCAGTGAAATGGCGTTCAGTCCCAGCAGCATGAGAAGTGTCATCTTCAACACAAAGAGTGTTGATGCGATAAATTCCGACGGATGGGCGATAAACATCAGAAGCCCGGTTGCAGCGGCCAACACGAAGCCAGAGATTGTCACCGGCACTGCAAACCGCAGCAGCGGCCGCAGCTCAAGGCCACGCCCAAGGCCGAGTAGGCGCAGGTCCACCAGCAGAATCGCGCCGAATAAGGCGCCAATGCCCCAGAGGTGAAGCGTCTCGACAGTCGGATACAGCCAGAGTGACTCCCGCATCACCTGCGCGATCCAGAGGCCCTCGATGGCCTGCATGGGCTGGGTCACGCTTCGGGCCTGTCGGCGGTCAGCGCAGCTCTACGGTCTTGCCATCGGCCGTGATGCGCTCAGCGCGCATCTCATCGGCCTTACTGCGATGGGGATAGCCCTCGACAGTAACTGTCGCACCCGGCGCGATTGCGGTTTTCGCAAGGCCACGATTCTCCATACGAAACGGCGGCGCCAGCACCGCAATCCAAGTCTTGCCCTCGGCCTGCAGTCGCACATAGCCGTGGGGATGCTCATATCCGCTTTCCATGACCTTACCGGTGAGCTTGAGACCCTTATTCGAATCGTATTCGGACCAGCCGTGGTGGGCATAGGCTGCCGGCCCGAGAGTCGCCGCGACTGATAACGCAAGGCCAAATCGCACAATAAACGGTTTCATGGGGTCGCTCCTAGACGAGTTCTTCGTAAAGCGGCAGCGTCAAAAACTCTGAAAACTCTGTAGAAGTCGACATCTGCTCGAAAATCTTCGCAGCCCGGTCATAAGTCGACGTGTCCGTGGCGCCCGAGTTTGTCACCGAGGCCTTGACCTTGGCCAATTCCTCAGAAATCAAGCCACGGATTAATTCCACCGTAATCTTTCGGCCATCTTCAAGCTTGCCTTTTGGCGAGCGAATCCACTGCCAGACCTGCGAGCGAGAAATCTCTGCAGTGGCTGCGTCTTCCATCAGGTTATGAATCGGTACACAACCATTGCCCGTCAGCCATGAGCCGAGATAATGGATGCCCACATTGATGTTCATGCGCAGGCCCGCCTCTGTGACGGGAGTCTCCGGCGCAAAATTCAGCAAATCGGCGGCGGATACATAGACGTCAGGCCGCTGCTTTTCAATCTGATTGGGTTTGTCGCCAAGTACCGCCACAAACTCCTTCATCGCGGCTTCAACCAAGCCCGGATGGGCCACCCAGCCGCCGTCATAGCCATCGGTTGCATCACGACGCTTATCACTGATGATGCCCTGCATGGCGATCTCGTTTTTCTCGGGATCGTTTTTGATCGGAATCAGCGCGCTCATTCCGCCAATGGCCGGCGCATTGCGTTTGTGGCAGGTCTTCAGCAGCAGCAAGGCATAGGCCCGCATGAAGGGGGCTGTCATGGTGACTTTCGCCCGATCGGCCAGGCAGAAACCGTGATCCATTTTGAACTTCTTGA
>Ga0194121_10003840_pt1 | contig 22382 bp, 19 predicted proteins | sample TA2MahCa50mmetaG_FD_148609 | JGI IMG/M metagenome (GOLD analysis project Ga0194121, IMG submission 148609) | Freshwater microbial communities from Lake Tanganyika, Tanzania - TA2015020 Mahale Deep Cast 50m | ecosystem: Environmental > Aquatic > Freshwater > Lake | place: Tanzania: Lake...
TCTTAAAACACATGTTAGGATCTTCTAGATGTTCAAGAGAGTGACTAGACCAAATCACATCAAATTTGTTATCAATCTTTATTGTTTCAATAAATCCATGAATACATTTTCCTTTGTTAAGTACTTTGTTAATTTTTAATACATTTACATTATCTGGTTCAATTCCTAAAACATTGAATCCTTTATCTTCAAATTTAATCAAAGATATCCCTGTACCTGAGCCTATATCAAGAAGATTTTTTTTTGTAAAAAATTGTTCAAATGTAGAATACCATGAATTCCAACTTAATACTAAATCTTGAACTTTTTTATCTGTGAATTTAGTTCCGGTAAAATCTCTATAGTCGCTTTCTTCTTTCCAAAATTCATTTTCATGAATTTTTTTTGATCCCAGTCTTTTTTGAAGATCAACTTGAACTAGTAAACAATTAGAACATTGAAAGTTTTCATATATCGATATATCTTTAAGAATGATTTTTTCTATATCCTTTCCACAAATATTACATTCCATTCTAATAAACAAATTATATATCTCCACATAATTAATTTAACCTTATATTATAGAAGTAAATTTAATAATGGATTTTTTCACGATATCTATTGTTACTATTTAAAATTTTTTTGTCAGCAACACTTGTTTTCTCGTTAATGTTTCCATATACCGTTAATGCAATTTCAGATAATTGTATATTAGAAAATAGAAATGAGCTTAATATTCACATCTCCACTTCTGATATTGTTGATTTATCCGATTGTAATCTTTCAGGAATTGATCTAAATGGTTTTGATCTTAAAAATGCTAACTTCCAAAATTCGATTTTATCAGGCAGCTATTTTTATGGTTCGAATTTAGAAAATGCAAATTTTAAAAATTCAATTTTATATGGGGCAAATTTCGAATCAACAAATCTAATTAATGCCAATTTTTATAATGCAACTCTTGTAGGTGCTACATTTCGCGATGCTAATTTAAAAAATGCAAATTTTAAAAATGCTAATTTAAAAAATGTGGAATTATACAAAGCTAATCTCATAAAAACTGACTTTACTAATTCTGATGCTACTGGAGCAAATTTTTGTGGAGCATATCTACAATATATGAAATTTGATCACACAATTTTTAAAAATACCGATCTTCATAACTCTCAATTACAATTTGCAAATCTTACTACGGCAATTTTTGACAACACTATTCTTATTGGTGCTGATCTATCAAATGCGAATTTAGCAAATCAAAATTTGAAAAATGTTAATTTTTACAGTGCTATCCTATACAACACAAATCTGTCTGGCGCAAATTTAGAAAATTCTATTTTAAGATATAGTAATTTAATGAAAACAAATTTGAGTTCATCTAACTTGTCTAATACAGATTTTTTTAGCTCAAAAATACTAAATACTAATTTTGAAAATGCTTTTTTTAACAATACAAACTTTTATGGCACAAACATGACTAATTCTCTATCAACAATAGATAAATCAAAAATAGTTTTTACCCCAACTGGTAATGTCTTTAAGAATTATCATTATGGCTATACTGAAAATGTGGAATTTCTAGATAATTTAAGTAATAATTCTCAGTTTTTAGGATTAGATATAAAAAATAAAATTATTCAACACATTCCTCTTCATAACAAAGATTTTTCTGGTTCAACATTCACAAATGTGATTTTTAACAATACTGACATATCAAAATCAAAATTTGTAGGTGTAATTTTTCATAATGTGACATTTCAAAATTCAAACATACATGATGTAGATTTCATGGGATCAAAATTTAAATCAATGAATTTTATAAATAATAAAATCGATAATGTCAATTTTAATCATACCAAAATTAGTACCGTGCACTATGAAAATTCTATAATCACAAATACTAATTTTGATCATTCTTCCATTTCTTCTGGTGCTCTTACAAATATAGAATTTGATAAAGCTTCATTTGATTATGTAACTATTCAACAAATTAGTTTCATCAATTCTATTTTTAGTGAAATTTCTTTTAAAAATATTAATCTAGATAATGTATCATTTGTAAACTCAGATTTGTCTAGATCTACTTTTAATAATGCTAAATTGGGTAATGTACAATTTGATGAGTATACCAAAATTACATCAATCATGAAATTTTACATTGTACTTAATAATGCGCTGGACCCCATTGAATCATCTTTAGATTATTTTGAAAGAGTGTATCAAACACAATATGAAAAATTTTTCAAAATTGATAAAGATAATCCTTTCTCAGATTATTATTAATTTTTTATTTTGATTCATATCTTTTAATTTCTTCATTTACTATATTAATAAAATTTTTAGCTAATTCGTTCCAATTAAATTTCTCTATGACAAGTTCTCTTGCATTCTTCCCTAATTTTTCAGATAACTCTCTATCATCTAATAGTTGATTTATTCTCTTGATCCATTGATCAGCATTTCCCTCGTCAACCAAAAATCCGGTATGTTCATCGTATATCATTTCAGGAATACCTCCAACTTTTGTTGCTATGATGGGTTTTTCCATTGCCATTGCCTCTCTGCATGATAATGGCGTTGTATCCATTCCTGTAGGAAGTGAGTAAATATCAATTTCTGTAAGGTAATCTCTTACTTGGTCTGGATACCCCAAACTTCCTAAATAATGGAAATTTTCGTATTTGGATAATTTTTCTAGAATCTGATCCTTATATTGTCCATCTCCTGCCCAGTAAAAATGAACTTCCGGCATTTTTGGTATGACTTGTTCCAAGGTTAACATCTCCTTAGTTTTTCCCCACCAATTTGCGTCATGACACATTCCGATACACGGGTGTAAAATATCTGACATTCCATTTGTTTTATACCATTTAGAAACATCTAGACCTTCAAGAAAATGAAATGTTTTTGCGTTAGGTATGTGTTCCTTAATTACACCATCCAAATAATCCGCAGTCATAAAAATACCCTGACATTCACGAAAAACCTTTTCAGCAGTATTTTTCCGTAAATTAATGACCGTTCTCATTATGAGGTTTTTGTAAATAGTTTTTTTTGCCCATTCTTGCTCTGACCAATAGTGGCCTCTCAAATATACAAATAAAGGAATTCCTATTTTTATTGTCTCTAGTCCAAAATGGGATTGTCTATCAACAAATACAGCATCTGGTTTGTAAGATTCTATTAATTCTTTGAATTTTTTTTTAGAAAACCAATTTTTAATATCTCTACTAGGAAAACCTGAAACATATTCGAACTCTCTAACTAATTTGTAATCCACACCATATTTTTTTAGTGCTTCGCCAAATTCTTTTAAATGAAAATATTTTCCAATGCTTTTTTTTGAGGTTCCTCCTCCAGCCCCAGAGGCAATTAGTATCTTCATTATCTTTAGTTAGTTATTAGAAATTTATGTCTATCTTATATTAAAAATTACACATGATTCTAGTTTTTCAATTCAAAAGAACTATAATCTATCTCAAAAATTTTTATTCTGAATTTTTGAAAATTTTCTGTAGAGTCAAAAATTTTTTTTAAAAACCTGTGATCATGATTTTCAATATAAATATCATAAAATATTTCATTACTGTATTGAGTTTTTTCTGTTATGGCTAAGTATTTCAAGTCTTTAGCTTTTGCATCATTAATAATTTCATCTAAACTTTGACCGTTTATGCGATACACATTGAATTCTCTGTTTGTAAAAGAATTTTGAAACGGTATTTCTATTGCTTCATAACTTAGAGGTTCTACGTAAAATGATTCTTCTCCATAATTGTTTATTCGACCAGGTAACTCACTAACGATTTTTGCCACTTGAACAACTTCTCTTGTGTATTCTTTATCAGTTTTTTTATATTCCAATAAAAATATGGAACTTGATAAGATAACTGCAATCAAAATACTTACTATTATCTTAGTCATTCTCGTTTTGGAAATAATTTTTTGTGCAAAGAATAATGAAATAATTGTAAATATTGGAAATAAAATAAAAATATATTTTATGTCATCAAATCCTCTGCCGTAACCATACACTGCAGGAATTGATGAAAAAACCCCTATAGTAACTAGGTAGATGTAGTCTCTATTTTTTGATTTTATTAGAGGCACTATCCCATACGGAATAAATAATAAACAAATTGGCAATAATGAAATTGCAGAGAACTTAATTAAACCAAATATGCCGCGGTCTAAGAAAAATCTACTCTCGGGTGGTTCTTCATTTATTATATTTTGATCTATTATTAAACTTGAATTAGAAAATAAATGACTAAAAAAACCATCAGGAATTCCATTTAGAATTCTCCATGTTCCCATAGCAATAATTGGAATTACAAATAATACTATACACACTAAAATTTTTCTTTTATGGTTGTTATTTTTATAATATTTATGCATGTAAATCAATAATGCGGGAATGACAACTATTATGCTATCATACCTGATGATAGAAGCTACACCCAAAGCACCAAAAGAAATAATATTATTTGATATTTTATCGGAGAAAAATAAATATAAAAAAATTGATGTCAAAAATAAAAATAACGGAATATTTGTACCTTGGTAAGCATTTTCAATCAAATATGGTGAAAAAACAAAAAACAGTGTTCCAATGTATGGTAATGAGTCCTTGAAAAATTTTCTACACAATAAAAAAATCGGAATTACTGTGAGCGATGAAAATAATATTGAAATTAATCTTTGTATATCCATAAATGTTTGTAAAGTTTGTTCTTGATTCCATTGAAAAATTATTGATAAAAAAATAGGCCATCCGGAATTAGGCTTATCGTAATCATCCAGGAAATAACCACCAGACATTAAATTGATAGCTACTAAAGTATTGCTTAGTCCATCAAGAATTAAAGGAATGTCAATAGGTGAATAAAAATATCGTATGAAAAACGCACATAGGACAAACAAAATCATACATAATAAAGTATTCAGTTTAGGATTTGATTTATTTGATATTCTTACTAAACTCAATTATTTTTTCCTTCTTTAAACAATGTAACAATTGTAAAAAGTAAAATCGCGGCAATAAAAAAAATGAGTCCCATCATAATAAATGTAATTGACACTATTGTCAGATTTGTATTTAGTCTTCCAACTTCTGAGTAAAAAGAAATTGAAAAATATGAAAAAGTTATGCCTAATGCTAAAAAAATCAAGGATGGTAAACCAAAAAATAATAACGGCCTTCCAATGGTAGTATACTTTATTGTACTGATCATTACCGAAGTTCCATGTAATAAGGGGTTTTGAGTTGATGTATCGCCATCATATGATATGTTGATTGGCACCTCACAAATTTTTAATTTCTTGGAACGTGCTTTTATTATAATTTCAGTCGATATCCCCATTCCAGATTCATTTAGATTAATTTGTTCTATGGCTTTTCTGGTATATGCTCTAAATCCACTTTGAGAATCTGTAATTTTTTGCTCTATTCCAATATTCGTGATTTTTGTAATGGCATCTATTCCTAATTTTCTATATGATGGAATTCTAGATACTTGAGAATTTAAAAATCTGGATCCAATTACTAAATCCGCCTGATACTCTATTACTGGCTGTATAATTTTTTCTATATCGCTAGGGTCATGTTGTCCATCTGCATCAATAGTTACTAATATGTCTCCTCCCACATCCAGAAATTTTGAAAAAATTGATTTAATTGCCTCCCCATATCCTAAATTTTTATGATGACTGATCACTGTTGCTCCTAAATCACTTGCAATTTTTGCAGTATCGTCATTCGAACCGTCGTTACAAACAATTATGGTTCCAGATAACTTCTTAATGCCTTCTATCATTGATTTGACATTTTTCTCTTCATTGAAAGCAGGCATTCCTATTACTAATTTCATAATTACATGACCAAGGATACGGTATTCTATATTAAATTTTTAGAAATTTTAATAAAAATTTGATGAGTCATCTCTTCATTTTTTATAATGACCATTTATTCATTTCTAATTAATTTCAATGCATTAATAACAAAATTTTGTTCTTTTTTATGTATTCCGGAGTATAATGGCAGTGATAAAATTTGCTCATAAATGTAACTTGAATTCTTCAGCTCAGAATATTGTTTCGCATGTTTCTTAAAAATAGTAAACAAGTGAAGAGGTTTGTAATGAAGTGAAGTGCTTATTCCAAATTTTAATAATCTCTTAAAAATATAGTTTCTATTTTTTCCAAATTTATTCTTATCAATTTTTATAACAAATAAATGGCAAGAATCATTCTCTAAATTTTCTAGTGAAGGTAAGCTAATTCCGTCTACATCTTTCAGTTTTTCACAATAATATTTGAATGCATTTTTGCGCTCTAAATTTATTTTATTAATTCTTTTTAATTGGTTAATTCCTAAGCTGGAGCGAATTTCATCTAATCTATAATTATATCCTAACGATTTAATGTCATATTCCCACGGAAATCCGTCTGAATATCTTTCTTTTAACGTCTTACTAATTCCATGATTTCTAGCAATTTGAACTTTTTCTGCAAACTTAGTTGAACTGGTAATTAACATTCCACCCTCTAATGTTGTAATATTTTTTGTAGGATAGAAGCTAAAACATCCCATATCTCCATAATTTCCCGCATGAATTCCTTCAATTTTTGTTCCTAATGCATGAGCGCAATCTTCAACTACGATTAATCTTGATTTTTTTGCAATCTTCATAATTTGAATTATGTTACATGCTCTTCCGGCAAAATGAACTGGAATTATTGCTTTTGTTTTATTAGTGATAACTTGTTTAATGGATTCAGGGTCAATGTTAAAGTCATTAACATTTACATCTGCTAGTACTGGAGTTGCACCGACCATTAGAACTACATTTGCAGTGGCAGCAAACGTAATATCTGGAACAATTACCTCATCTCCTTTACCTATGCCTGCAGCTCTCAATGCCAGATGAAGTGCGGAGGTTGCACTAGAAACCGCTATTGAATATGGGGCATTTGTATATCTTGCAAATTTATTCTCAAAATCCTTTATGATCGGACCGTTAGTCAAAATATGAGATCGAAGAGACTTTTGAACATAATTTCTATCATCACTATTAATATACGGTCGAAAAAATGGAACAACAATTTTTTCTTTTTCGAAAAAATTTCTATCCTTTTTCATTTAATCAAAATCATATCCTATTTGTTTAAAACTTTATTGTATATTTGAAATATTCCATCGACCATGTTGTCTGAATTTGCTATATTCTTTACAAACATATATCCAGATTCGGCCAATCTATCTCTCTTTAGTTTATCTCTAAGTAGTTCTAATATTGCATCACCTACTTCTTTAGAACTTTCGTTTTCAACTAATAACGAATTAACATTTCCTTCTAATGTGAATGGGATTCCATGAGTATTTGTACTAATGACAGTCTTTCTAAATGCGAAACCTTCTAACGGTGTTAACGGTGATAATTCCCATCTGGAAGGTAAAATTAAAAATTCTGCTTCATTGTATGCAGCAAGTACGTGTTCTCTGGGAGGGTTTTTGATCACTACGACTTTCTCAGAAATTTTTAATTTTTGAATAATGGAGTTCATTTTTTCCTCATATCCAAAATCGACACCCATAATCACTAAAGTTATATTTTTTAATAACGGGTTGCCCATAATTTGTTTAAACGCTTCAAGTAAAATGTCAACTCCTTTTACATAATGGAATCTACCTAAAAATAACAAAAAATCGGTACTGATTTTATAGTGTTTTTTGAAGTTAAACCCTGAAATTTTTAATTTCTCCAAATCAACACCATTTCTTACAATGTAGATCTTTTCATTTTCACAAAACTGTAAGAAAATTTTTTTTTCATATTCATTCGGAACAATTACTGCATCTGAATTCCTGATGATATATTTGATAACCGGCTCCTGAAATTTTATCAATATTTTTTTTAAAATGGAAGCTTGTCTTAGCTCAGGATGTGTGGTAAGTCCTCCCTGATCGGATATAACTAAAGGAATTCTCTTTCTTTTTGAGACTAGTGTTGCTATTAATGCCTGAAAACTTCGAATTCCTACAGCATGAATCACGTCAATATCATCTTTCATCATTTGAAAATACATCCTAGGATTGATAAAAAAAAGAAATTTAAAAAACCACACATGAGTTCTTTTAATATAAAAATTATCAACTTTTTCTATTCTTGGTAATTTTTTGTTAAATGTACTAGGGTTATTTGCAAAATCAAGATCTGTGGAATAAATTGTCACTTCATGTCCTTGATCTGAAATCTTTCTTGCAATATTCACACAAAGAAACATTATCCCGCCAAATTGTGTAGCGGGTAACGAAGCGGGACAAGTAATTGCTATTTTCATATTTGGTTTTTTATAAAATACTCTTAGTTAAGGTGTCGACAATTATAATACAAGGCTTAAATATTTTAATATAAAAAGTCAATACAAAGATAATATTTTTAATCATAATTTTTAATCATAATTTTTAATCATAATTTTTAATCATAATTTTTAATCGGATGAAGAATTTCTATTCTTTTTTCAGAATTTGAGATATCAATTTAATAATTTTGTGAAATTAAACTGTTTTTTAACTCCTCTAATAATTCTGGATTTGAATCACCCATATAATATTCCATGATTATTTTTTGTAATCTTTCAAAATATTGTAAAGACAAATTTTTGAGTATCTCATATTCCACTCCCTCACAATCAGTTTTTAATAAATCACAATTTCGATTATATTATTATCAAAAATCTTCCGTAATGTAATTGATTTTGTTTGAATAGTATTTCCAGTTGGATGATATATTATGCGTGCATATGTGTATTGATATACAATTGTATAAGAGAATTTGATTTGGAAACTCATAATTGATACCTTCACTTGTCTCAAATTGTTTTCTTTCGTGTTAATTTGTAATAGATCGTAATTTTCATTTACTGATTCATAGAGAATATTTTCTCTTTATCACAACACTATGACCACATAGTGTAATTAGTTTAAGATATGCATCCATTTTTTAAAAATTTCTTGCTTTCCTAAAAATTCTAATTTTTTTAAAATATCTATCCTTAAAACATTTTATTTAAAAAGTTATTAATAAATTGCAAGAGAATTAATTAGTCGTTTAATGTTGTTAAACTTATGAAGGTCCTAATTACTGGTGGTGCAGGATTCGTTGGGAGTCATTTGGCTGACAAATTTCTTAAAAATAATAACGATGTCACCATTATTACTAAAAAAAATACTAAAAATATTGATAAAATAATAGAAGATGTTACTTGTAAGAAATTAGATGTAGAAAATTTTATACGACTAGAGAATTTCATAATGATGAATAAGCCTGAATTAATTATTCATTTAGCAGGAAATACTTCTCACTCACAATCTTTTAAACATCCTTTTAATGATCTTAATTCGAATACTAAATCAACATTAAATATTTTAGAAATAATTCGGAAACATATACCTCAATGTAAATTTGTTCTTGGAAGCACGTTTGTTGTTGTTGGAAAACCACAGAAACTCCCTGTAACTGAGATCACCACCTGCAATCCAACTTCTTTATATGGTGTTAATAGATTATCAAGTGAATATTATACAAAGATCTATCATCAAATTTACGGATTGAATACAAAAATTTTCAGAATTACTAACTCATTTGGACCTAGAGAGCAGATTATTCCGACAAAAAATGCAATTAACTATCTCATCTATAAAGCATTCAAAGGAGAAGATGTAACCCTATATAATTCTGGAAAGATTTTCAGAGATCTGATTTACATTTCCGATGTAGTTTTAGGTATAATTCAAATCATAAAAAAAGGAAAATCGGGAGAACTATATTGGATATCTTCAGGTAAAAAAACCTGGTTTTATCAATTGGGAGGTATTTTAGAAAAACTTACTCGTACACAAATTAAATATGTAAAAACTCCAACATATACCAAAAAAGTGGATGTAGGAAACTTCGTTGCGAATAATTCAAAAATTGTAAAATTGGGATGGAAACCAAAAATCTCCATTGAGGAAGGAATAAAACAAACTCTGGAATATTTCAGAGAAAATAAAATGTAGGATTAAATGTTCTTCTGAATATATCTTTCAAAAGAAGTGAATTGAAAATGAGACAGTAGCTCATCCATTCTATTCATCACACTTTCTAAATTGTGATATGTAACGAATCCAGCTTTTCTTGGAAGTTTAATTCTTGGCATATGTTCAGGTGTGAGTTCCCATGAATGGATATAAAATGTGGAGGGAATTTTCATTTTTTCATATTCTTTAATTGCCTTTTTTGTAATAGAAAATGGAAGTGTTCTAAGAAAGAATCCGCCTCCAGCTGGAAACCTCTTTCCAAAAAGCTTTGTTACCATCAAAGGAAATTCAATTATTTTTCCGTTTTCATCGTTTCCATACAGTGATTTACTTGAAATTTTATACGGTTCAACTGACGCGTTAGGATTTCCATACAGACTAGATTTAGCTGGAACTATACTACTGTCATATAAATAATGAAATTTTTCAAGAACATCTATGGCCCAAGAAGATTTATCATTAAGTGAAAAAGTGGGAGCACGAAATCCCTTACTCCTATTTTCAGTCAGCTTTGCAAATTCTAAGAGTTCATAAGAGAATTGTTGTGAATTCAATGAATCTAGTCTTGAATGATTCATACTGTGACATGCTATCTCATGTCCATTTGATATGATTTTATCAAGAATTTCTGGATATCTCTGAATAATTTCTCCTACAACAAAAAACGTTGCAAATGTATCATGTTTTGATAAAAAATTAAGAATTTTATCAATACCCCTAACCACCCTAAATGATTTTTGTTCATTCTTTACAATATTTTGTATAAGTTGAGGATGAAACCATTCTTCAAAATCTATTCCTAAAATATTCAATTTAATTCCATAATTCCTAATTTACTCAATTTTTTTTATCATTCTTGCTGGATTACCTGCCACTACAGAAAAATCTTCTACGTCATGAGAAACTACACTTCCAGCACTAATCATGGAATTTTTCCCAATTGTTACTCCAACTGTAATAATCGAACCGGGTGCAATAACTGCACCCGATTTGATATGAACAGGTTTAACAACTCTTGGATATTTGTGATTTTTAAGAAATAAATTTGCAGTTGGATTCGAATGAGCAAAAATCATCACATGAGAACCAATAGTTACATTATCATCAATAGTTATCTGATTAGGATAAACAAGATCCAATAAAACATATGGTGAAATATGACAATTTTTCCCGATTATTACTCCTCTACTTTTTTGTAATCTTATAGTCCAACTTGATAATGGATTTGAATATGCTAGTCCATGTAGAACCCATGAACAAAAAAATTTCCATCTAATTCTAAATGTGGCAAAAATACCCCTGATATTGTAATATTCCATTATCTCTTTCTCATTGGTTTTAAAAATTTCATCAACCATATAGTATGGATAGTTTTATTCTAACATAAATCGTTTTATTTTTCCATATTCATTTTTTGGAAAATATTTTACAAATTCGATTTCAAGAGGAACTTTAAACCTTTCTAAATTTCTAATACAGTAGGCAATGATTTGTGTTTTAGTTACTACATGGCTTTCTCTCTTTTCAATGAATGCTTTTATTACATTACCTAATTGTGAATGACTAACTCCTTTTACAACTACCTCCTCTATACCTGGAATTTTTTTAATCATCCCCTCAACTTCTTCTGCAAAAACTTTCTCCCCCCCAACGTTGATTGCGTTGTCGACTCTACCAATTAGATAAAGGAACCCACAGTCGTCAAAATAACCTATATCTCCAGTTCTAAACCATCCTTTTTGAAATGAATTTTTATCTATCTCCCCATTCCAATAATTTTTGATTACGTTAGGTCCATTGATCCATATTTCACCTTTTTTATTATTGTTAAGAAATTTTTTAATTCTAATCTTAATCTGTGGAGCTGGCTTACCTACTGATGTTTCTCTACCTTCCGAATCAAAAATCATGAAGGTTGAACGAGAGGCCTCAGTTAATCCATAGTACGTGGCTAAATGTCCATTTGAAAGTAACTTTTGGTAAAATTTTACTATATTTGGAGAAATGGGTGTGCTATTCGTACAAATTAATCTAAGATTGGAGAGAAAAATTAATTCAGAATTATTAAAGACAGACATGATCTTTGAGAGAGTAGATGGCACAGCAGCTAAAGTACTCGCTTTATAAACATTCATTGAGCGAGAAATTTTTTTCAAATCATTAGAATTTTCGTGTAACACTAATGTAGCCCCTGTAAAAAGAGAAGTGTTAAGACAACCTAATCCAAATGAATGAAATAAAGGCAGCGGTAAAACGTTAATATCATTTTTATTATATTTTAGAATTTTAACAATATTTGATAGTGTAAATATGGATGATTTGTGAGAAACTCCAACTCCTTTTGGGTTAGATGTAGTGCCAGAGGTATATAGTAAATACGCAATTTCAGATCTTTTTTTAATATTTAAATAATTTGAAGATGATTTAATTTCTGAAAAAGTAATTGGTTTTTTAACAATATTTTTTCCAAATTTATTCTTGCAAGTTGACGAAATCACAAATACCTTTGAAGATGCTGCCCTTAATTGCAAATTTAGATTTTCATTTGAAATATTCGAGGGAATTATGTGTGGAATATGTCCAGCATACATTGTTCCTAAAAATGCTATTATGAACTCATACCCATTTTCAAAAAGCAATGAAACAACAGATTCTTTAGAAAATGAAAATGATTTTGAAAAATCAGAAATTTCATCAAATAATTCTTTATATGTGATTTCTTTATTTTTAAAAATCACAGCTAACTTTTCTGGTTGCCTTTGACTCCATTTCTGGACATAATCTACTAAGGTATACATTTTAATTCTTTTATCGTATTCATAAGATCTTTTCCAGAACAAATTTTTATAGCATATTTGTCGCTGATCTTAACGTGAAAAATTTCCTCTGCCATAACTATGATCTGTAATTGAGCAAACGAATCCCAATTTTCGTATTGTTCTTGTTTCTTATTCCACTCAAAATCGCTTTCTGGCATTTCTGGAAACACCTGAAAGAAAATATTTTTAATATGATCTTTAATAACTTCATTATTCAATTATTAATCTAAACAATTTTTGATAGGAAAATAAATAAAGCTTGTTAATAATTTTTCTTAGTTGAATATAATCGGATTTGGAATTGACATTATTCATGTTGATCGATTCAAAAAAATTCCATATAAAAGTAACAAGAAATTTTATATGCGAATTTTCAATAAAGACGAAATTGAATATTGTTTAAAATTTCAAAATCCATATCAACATTTTGCTGCAAAATATGCACTTAAGGAGGCAGTAAAAAAATCAATCAAAGAGCAAATAAGTTTTTTGGATATTGTGATATGTTATCAACATGATAAACCGATAATTAAACTAAAAAATCACTCAAATTATCAATTTCTTGCAACAATTAGTCATGAAAAAAATATTGCAATTGCTGCGGTGATTTCTTTTTAAGTATTCTTCTCTTTGCATTTTTACTTAATCTGCTAATGATTTTATTTAATAGTAAATTTTGTTTTTTTTCTATTACCCAAGTCGGAATCTCAACTTCATCTTTAAATGTGAGTACTAAATCCTCATCTTTAATTTTTTTATTTTTTTTAATTTCATAATATTTTTTCTGTATTAATTTAAAATGTTTTATGATACTAAGATTAGCTTTAATTTTTTCTAAAATTAATCCTTTTCTTGTGTAAAATAACAAAACAAAGAAATCAATTAAAATTAATTCTGGTAACATTTTGATGATGGTTTTAAATGAAAAATGCGTTAGAATACAATACAATCTATTCCTTTCTAATAGAAAATATTTGAATGAACTCCACTTGAAACTATAGCCTTCCATTTCATGATAAATAATTGATTTTGGAACATACCATGATTCAATTCGTAAAAGTTTTGCTCTCCAGCAAAACTCTAAATCGTCATGATATGCAAATAAAAATGAATCAAACAATCCTACTTTATTGAATGTCTCTCTAGATGCAAAAATACAAGTACCGGATGCATACCCAATTGATTCTATTTTTTCGCAATCTGTAGTGTCTTTAGTTCCCTTTCCTCGTGCGTAACCAAAACCAAATAGCTGGATCATATTACCAGAACTTAATAGTATAGATGGATCTATTATGGCTAAATGTTTTGGTTGGTATATGCCAACCCCAAATATCTCATGCGCTGAAATAAGTTCATCTAACCAATTAGGCTCAACAGTTGTATCTGGATTCAAAATTACTATAAAATCACCATTAGAATTTCTAATTCCAATGTTATTTCCTTCACAATATCCTAAATTATTTTTATTTTGAATTAGTTGTATTGAGGAGAATTCTTGTTTGGTTCTGTTTTGACTCCCATCTTTTGATGCATTATCCACTACAATTATTTCGAAATTTTTATAATTAGATTTTAAAACAGAGTCCACACAACGGATTAGTAAATTTCCTCCATTGTAATTTAAAATTATTATGCTAATTAAGGGAAATTGGGCATTATTTGTCATTTTTTAATTTTTATAGAAAAATTTGTGTCCCTTCACCTAACAAAAATCTCTTCTCTTTATTCTCATAATTTTCTTCAGTAATTGATGAATTTGATGCAATTATACTATTTTTGATAATGATTTGCGTATTTAAAGAACAATTTGACATGATAATAGAATCACGAATAATACACCTGGACAATAATGAATTGTCTCCAATACTGGTATTTGGTCCCAGCTCTGTAAATTCGTCTATGACGCAATTTTTGCCAATTATTATAGGTCCCTTTAAGATACAACCGCGTCTAATTATTGTCCCACTGCCAACAGAAATTTTCCCATCTATTATGACATTTTCTTCTTTTGAACCGAGAAAATATGGTTCGAGATTTTTCAGAACCGAGTGATTGGCATTAATAATATCTTCTGGGGTGCCAGTATCTTTCCAATAATCAGTAATTATATTGTAAGTGATTCTTTTTCCTTTTTCTAGCAATAATTGTAATGCGTCTGTTATTTCCAACTCATTTCTCCATGATGGTTTTTGATTTGAAATTATTTCAAAAATAATTGGGGTTAAAAAATAAATCCCCGTAACTGCTAAATTAGATTTCGGCTTTCTAGGTTTCTCTTCAATTTTAATAATCCTATTATTTTCTACCAATGCTATTCCAAATCTAGAGGGATTATCAACTTCACATAGTAAGATTGTTGCATCTGCGTTAGAATTTTTAAAATCTTCGGCTATACTTTGAATAGATTTTTGAATAAGATTATCTCCAAGAAATACCAAGAACTTTTCATTATTGATAAACTCTTCACATAATTTTATTGCGTGTGCAATACCCTTAGGATAATCCTGTTCAACATAGGTAATGTTCACTCCAAATTTTTTACCATCACCATAATATTCCCTGACTTTATTGGAGCCAATACCTCCAACGATAATAGCAATATCATTAATCCCAGCATCTTTCATAGATTCAATACAATATTCTGACATTGGCTTGTTTGCTATTGGAAGGAGTTGTTTTGGACCCGTATGTGTTAGAGGACGTAACCTCGTTCCATGACCTCCATGAAGTAGAATTCCTTTCATATTTGTCAAACCATCTTCTCACTCAAGTAATATCATTTTTTCCATGGGGTGGAATCATGAGCAGTTTCAGAAATCAATTTCCACCATTCTGAATTTTCATAATACCATTTTACTGTATGTATCAAACCTTCTTCAAAATTGACTTTTGGTTTCCATTCCATCTCTTTTCTGATTTTATCTGAACGCATACTGTATCTGAAATCATGACCAGGGCGATCTTCGACGAATTCAATTAAATCTGAATTTTTATTCATTATTTCTAGAATTTTTTTGATAACAGTTAAGTTATCTATTTCATTTCCAGATGAGATGTTATAAGATTCACCCGATTTTCCTTTTTGCATAACTGACAAAATAGCATTACAATGATCTTCCACATACAACCAATCGCGTAAATTTTTTCCAGTACCGTAAACTGGAATTTTTTTGTTTTGAAGTGCTAGAATAATCGTTTTTGGAATAAGTTTTTCAGGAAATTGCCTAGGGCCGAAATTATTTGTACATCTAGTTATCAAAGTGTCGCAATCAAATGTGATATGATATGAATTTACTAGCATCTCAGCACATGATTTTGTTGCAGCATATGGACTTGATGGATTATATTGAGAAAATTCCGTAGCCGTCCCTGTTTCTAAACTCCCATAAACTTCATCCGTGGATATTTGTACAAGTCTTTTCTTGTACTTTTTAATTGCTTCGAGAATTGAAAAAACTCCTAAAACGTTAGAATCTAAGAAAGGTTTTACATTCGCTATACTTCTATCGACAAATGATTCTGCTGCAAAATTTATTATGATATCAGAATCTGAAACTAATTTATCTATTATGAAAGAATCGATAATATTACCATTAACAAATTGATAATTTTTATTATTCGAAACTTGAGCCAAACTCAAAATATTTGAACCGTATATCCCTGCGTCCAAATTGACGATCTTAGCCTCTGGTAATTTTTTTAAGAGTGATATTATGAAATTACTTCCAATAAAACCTAAACCCCCAGTAACTAAAATTTTCATTATTATGCTGTAAATTTGTTATTAAAAAAAGTATACGCCTATTTATTAAAAGAACTACCAAAAAATGAAAAAATTAATGATCATACTTTTATTGAATTGATATTTGGAATGTTTTGTAATGGAAGAGAAAATTTCGGTTTTTAATTTAGAAAAATACGTGACCAAGAGTATTTCTGATGGACATGAAAATGGGTCCTTGACTGTAGTATGGAGAGATTGGGATAAACTTATCGATAATGTCCCAAAAATGGTGTATGTAAGTTCAGTTGAGCCTAGAGAATTAAAAGGACCACATTTACATAAAAAGCGAAATAGCTATCTAGTTTGTGTTCACGGAAAGGTAGTTTTTGTAATTAAAGATCAAAAAGGAAACTATATTGAGATTGAATCTGATTCAGAAAATCCAAAACTTGTTACAGTTCCAAAAAATGTGGCATCTGGTCACATGAATCTATCTAACAATATATCTAGGATTTTAGTTTTAGCTGATGTTGCATGGCATCCTAATGACGATGAAATGATTAACGTCAAATTTGAGAATTATGATTGGAATAAATGGAAAAAATAAACCCAGTGAAAAAATAGCACTTGTAGATAATCTTACTACGATTAAATTTTTAGAGCAATTTTCTAAAGAAAGTTATTCAAAAATTATTACTTTTGATTATTGTACTCATGATAAACTAACAAATAAAAAAATACCCCACGAACTCTCTGATACTTTTTCAAGTGACGAAGTGGTAAAGAAAGCACAAAAACAATGCTATTCATTTTCCAAGTGGTATGATTTACCAATAGTCTCAAATAATTTTTCTTACTTTGAAATTAACCTTGGGAAATTATATACTGACCAATTTATACCAAGTCTAGTTTCTTTAATTAAAAAATTTATAGAATTTAAATCAATTTATGAAAATAATACTGATGCAACTTTTTTTGCATCTGGCGATCTATTAAATATAGTAAAAATTTTCACACAGAATTTTATAGAAATTAATCAAAATAAAACAGAAGAATTTTATTTTGATAAAGTAAACACAGAATTTAAAATAGCAAAGAATACTTTTGTGATACCAATCTCTCAAACAACATATCAAAAGATTAAAAATAACTTCGAAAAAATATTGGGATACTTTTTTGGTGTAGACTTAAATAAAAAAAATACGAAATTTACTTTATTAGTTGAACTCAATACAAAATCTTTTGGAAATTTTTTTCTTTCTAGTAAAAAACATGGTAAAAATATATTATATTATGGGAGGAGGAGACCTGCAATTTGGGATATTGAGTCTTTTAAAATCATTAAAAAATCAGAATGTAAGATATTTTCTACAAAAGGAATCAATGTAGATGAAACTTTACTATTAAACGAAACTGCAACGTTGAAAAATAACTTTTTAAAAATTTTAAATGATACATTACTCGAAAATTTTTTTAAAATAAATTCAATACCAATAATATCAATAATCAAACCTAAATTACTTGAACTAATTTTTCCAAAAATTCCAAATTTGATATATGAAATTGAAATAGCAAAAACTATTTTTGACAAACAAATTATTGACTCAATAATTGTAATTTCTGAAATTGGAATGACTGAACAAATTGTTTGTACTCTGGCATCTAAAAAGAAAGTACCTATTTTTCATTTACAAGAGGGATTTCATTATGATACACTAGAATCGTATGATAACTCTTTTTCTCAGGGAGTTTTTCCATCTCTTTCTGATTATTATTTAGTTTGGGGTCATATTTTTAAAAAAAATGCTTTAGAGAATGGACATATGCAATCTTCAAAAATTATTGAAATCGGTAGTCCTCGTTTTTCTAATTTATTTTTTAATGAAAATTATAACAAAGAAGATTATATTTTGTTGGCTACAATGCCGCCTCAAATAGAAGAGATGCAAGGCATTAATTCAAAAAATCTAGAAAATTATCTGAATGACCTAGAAAAAATATGTAATATTGTTCATGCAAATAAACAGAAATTAATTATAAAATTACATCCTACCAAAGATGTTTTAAATATATCAAAAAAATTTAAGTCAAAATTTCCTAATGTTAAAGTTGTTACCTCTGGCGATATTAATCCATTGATCAGAAATTGCAGCTGTGTGATAGTAACTGGAATATCTACTGTGATTATCCAAGCACAAATTTTAATGAAACCTGTAATTTCTATTCCGCTTATAGATTATAATTTTGGAATTCCTTCAGTTTATACAAATGATGGATGTTTACTAATTACACTTTCAGAATTACCTCAAATTCTAACAAAGTTACAAACTGATCTTTTTTTTAGAAAACGAATTATTGAGAACGGAAGAAACTATCTTAAACAATGTATGGTGATCAATAACAAAACTTCTTCAGATTTAATTTGGGATAATATCGTAAAAACTATCTAAATTTCGCTATTCAATATTGTCATAATTAGTTTTTTCTAAATTGCCAAATTTATCTCGATAGAATGCTGCGTCTGGATTTTTTTTGAAAAGTTCTTTGTTTGTAAATTTATCTGCAATTTTAAAAAATTCCTCTCTTGACATATCCCATTGTTCTAAGAATTCATCTAGATATCTGTCAGGAATCTTTCCTTCAAACTCTTTTACCAATTTCATTCCTTCTTCTCTTGTCAATTTGTTTAATCTGATTAGTATTGCGGCATTATCGGTTGCTCTACCATATCCGAATTTTAACCACTTAAAATAATCGTGAATACCCTGAATTTTATTATCTAAATTTTCATAATTTGTAAAAGTTCCCTCACATGGACCTTGGTGTACATTAAATCCTAATCTGCTTACTAAATCTAATTGTGAAATAACATTCCATTTGATATAATGACCTAAAAATATACCTCTAATGCCGATTTGTTTTATCTCATCATCATTAGGATATATGTATGGATTGAGGAACTTTTTATCAATTCCGTGTCTTATCATTGTCTCTGGACCATAGAATGGATTGTCTTGCCCTCCAACTCGCGTTCCGTAATTTTTACACCAATTGCTATCTAAAATTGGACTTAAACTATCTTGAATAGGGCCACCATACTCTGCTTGCGGATTTTCGCCCCATACTATTAATGGAATTTTAAAACGAACAGCAATCTGCACTGGCACTGTAAAAATTCCAAAATGTTCTGGCCATTGCGCATCTCCAAACTCAATTAATGAAATTTTCTGCATTTTTTTACATATTTGGGGATTCGGTGTAAATTCTAAACAATCAACTCCTAAATTTTTGAGGTTTTCTAGATTCTTCCTTCCTAAATCTGTAAATTCTGGAAGGTGATAACTAACACATAAGGGATTCAATCCAAATTCTTCTTTTACGACATATGTTTGAAAAGTAGAATCCTTTCCTCCACTTACTGGAATAACACAATCATACCTCGAACTGTCTTTACTCCTGTATTTATTGAAAATTTCTCTTAACTCTTCTTTTCTTTTTATCCAGTCTATGTCATCTTTGACGTCAACAAATCTACATGCATCACAAATTCCGTTTTCGTCTAAGTGAAGATCTGGTTTGGTATTAGGATAAACGCATTTCTTACAATATTTTATCACAGAATACTAATGAAGTCAGGGTATCTATATTCTTTTTATATCAAACGTCACAAACTTTTTTTTATTTTTAAATAATGTTTTATACCGCAGAATATTTTGTTACTCAATGTTTAAAGCTAAAAAAATCCTTATTACTGGTGGAACGGGCTCGTTGGGTCAAGCCCTAACACATCGGCTTTTAAAATTAGAAGTTGAAAATATTCGTATTTTCAGTAGAAACGAACACAAGCAAATTGAGATGGAGTCAAAATTTAACGATAGTAGACTACGCTTCTTTCTTGGTGACATAAGAGATTATGATAGATTGGAGAGAGCTCTTGAAGATGTTGACATTGTTTTTCATGCAGCTGCACTAAAACACGTATCAAAGATAGAGTACAATCCTTTTGAAGCAATAAAAACAAATGTGATCGGATCACAGAATATTATTAATGCCTGTATAAGAGAAAATGTACAAAAAGTAGTATGTATTGGAACAGACAAAGCGGTCTCTCCACTCAATACTTATGGAGCGACAAAACTATTAATGGAAAAGCTCTTTGTTACGGCTAATAATTTTCTAGATAAAGAAAAATATCAAACAAGATTCATAGCTTTACGATATGGCAATGTGTTGGGAAGTAGTGGATCGGTTGTTCCTAAAATAATTGAGCAGATTAGAGATCATAAGAAGATCACCATAACGGATCCACATATGACTAGATTCAGTATAACCATGGATGAAGCTTTAGACTTCATTCTAAAAGCAACTGAATTAGGTCAAGGTTCAGAAATTTTTGTTCCAAAACTAAGGACTTATTCAATTATGGATCTAATAGAAACACTCCAAGAGATGTTTGGCAAGGCAGAACAAGAGATTATTGGGGTAAGACCAGGGGAAAAGCTTCATGAAACTCTGATAAATAAAGAAGAGATGAGATACGCTTGGGAGTACAACAACCTATACTTTGTTGCAAACCCACTATATCCACTATTTCATGACAACGAGATTAAATCCGTATATAAAAGCATAAAAAAAATTGAGAATTTAGTAGAATATTCATCTGATAGAGTTACAAAAATACCGAAGAATGAGTTAAAAAACACAATAAGAGCGTCGACAATATAATAAAAAACTCAATACAAAATATTTATTTGAATATTTACGGATCTACGTATGCAAGTAAGCACCAAATTAAGTGATACGGCGCATGTTTTCATTATTGCCGAAGCAGGTTCAAATTGGAAGACTAGGTCTTACAGAGAGGATCTAAAAAGAGCAAAAAAGCTCATTCGAATCGCCTCTGAAAGCGGAGCTGACGCAATAAAATTTCAAGTATTTAGAGCAGATACGGTATATGTTCCAGATGCAGGTAATTCCAACTATCTTAAAAAATCTGGAATTAAAAAGGACATAAATGAGATATTCCGGAATGCAGAGATGCCTTATGAAATGTTACCAGAATTATCTGATTATTGCAAAAAACAACAAATTGAATTAATGGCAACAGCATTTTCTGTCGAAGATGCCCAAGCAATAAACAAGTACGTAAAGATTCACAAAGTTGCATCATATGAGATAAACCACGTTAGATTTTTGGAATATCTTGCTAAAACAAAGAAACCCATCATCATATCAACTGGCGCAAGCAATTATGAAGAAATTGATTTTGCAGTGAAACTATTGAAAAAATACAAAGTAAAAAATTATGCATTATTACAATGCACTGCAAAATATCCTGCACCATTGGAATCATTGAATTTGTCTGTCATTCCGCAGATGAAACATAAGTACAAAATTCCTGTGGGCTTATCGGATCATAGTATAGATCCAGCTGTAGGTCCAATTTCAGCCGTTGCATTGGGAGCAACAATAATTGAGAAACATTTTACACTGGATAAGGGACTATCTGGCCCAGATCACAAATTTGCATTAAACCCAGTAGAATTGAAAAAAATGATACAAAGTATTCGAGATGCTCAAAAAACCTTAGGCGATGGGAAAAAACACATCTTAAATGTAGAAAAAGAACTCAGGGATTTTGCAGTTAGAAGAATCCAGGCCATAAGGCCAATCAGAAAAGGAGAGAAGATCATAGAAGGCTACAACATAGATATTCTAAGACCGGGAAAGAGGACAAAAGGCGCATATGCAAGATTCCTATCAAAGATAAACGGTAGAG
>Ga0194121_10003842_pt1 | contig 22374 bp, 20 predicted proteins | sample TA2MahCa50mmetaG_FD_148609 | JGI IMG/M metagenome (GOLD analysis project Ga0194121, IMG submission 148609) | Freshwater microbial communities from Lake Tanganyika, Tanzania - TA2015020 Mahale Deep Cast 50m | ecosystem: Environmental > Aquatic > Freshwater > Lake | place: Tanzania: Lake...
TGATTTTCACTCCCACACAGTCAAGATTGTTGGTTTTTCCAATGATTCAAGCGTTAAAATTATTCCCAATTTGAAAACATTTACTATTTCGCCCTATGAAAAAGCCACGGTTGGAATTACTGTGCGTGCATTGGATGATGCTGATCATGGAACTGTTCCTGCGAAAGTGAAAGTGTATCTCGATGGTCAAATGGTTGAAGTCCCCCTCACTGTGTATGTGGGTTCAAACCCTTATCTCACTTTAACCACGTTCAACAGCGTCGTGTGTGCGGGAGAATATGTGGAAACCATTTCTGTTCTCGTGGAGAACCGCACCAGCAATGACACGCAAGTATTATTGCACGCCAACCACCCCATTTTGCTTCCGTACGCGGAAGATGAAACGGTTACATTAGAGAATGGGATTGAACAATATGTCACATTCAAGGTGAATGTTTCCCCTCAAACTATTGGAACATACACGGGAACGATTGTCGCGGAAACGACTCAATTAGTAATGGTCCGTCCTTTCAACGTTAAAGTGAATGATTGCCCTATTCCAAGTGAGAAAACCATTTCATTGAAAGTTCCCACTAAAACATACGATTTGGCTAAATTGAAAACAACCAATGTTCCCATTACTGTGAAAAATCTCACGGATGATGCTCAATTCGTGGAATTTTTCATTGAAACCAATATTGGCTATACGCTCAACTCTATTACCATTGCCCCTAATGATACGGCCAATTTGACAATTGCGTTTACTCCCGATACATCCATTCCTTCCGGGAAGAAAACACTCAATATTGCCGCCGTGTCGAGCGGTTATTTCATTGTTCAATCCTTAAACGTGAATGTGCTTCCATTGGATTATTTATCCGCGGAAAGTGTGAATACGATTTATGAAATCATGGAAGGAGAAACAAAAACAGCCGATTTCATTGTCACGAATAATGGAGACTCGTCTCAATCCATTACATTTGGGACGCAGCACGCTATTCCGGGTGTGAGTTTTACATTTAATCCTTCCACTGCTCCTCTCGGTGCGGGAAAATCCGTTCGTGTGAGTGTTTCCATTCGCGTGAACGATTCCACGTCCACGACAAAAGTTAACACTTCTTTCGTGGCGCAGGGGAAAACAAGTGCATCCATTCCTATTGTTTTTTCCATTTTGGATAACACTGATACGAGTAAAATTCCCATTACTTTCGTGAGTGTCCCTAAAGAAATTGCCTTGAATGCGGATGCGCAGAAAGAAATTTCGGTCACGATTCAAAACAACACCGATGAAAGCGTGTTGGGTTTGCGTTTCAAACTCTCCGGGGTAAATGGTGCTAATATTAGTGTCATTGGCCCCCTCGACACCGCTCTTGCGCCTCATGAGACTAAAACGATTGTGTTGAAAATCGTCACGCAAGAAGACACCCCTGCGGGAGTGTATTCTCCTTTGCTCATTGCCCAAGGAAAGAATGGCCTTGGAACGAGTCCAATTACTATTCGTGTGAACGGCGGATTCGGAAGCGGCTTACTCACTGGATTAGTGACGTTTGCCAATGAGCGCGCGGGAATTTTGGGTTTCATTATTCTCGTTATCTTGGCCGTTTTTTATATTATTTCACGCTCGGAGAAACGTTCTCCCGTGTGGACGGCTAAGTGAGTAATTCAATTATTCCAAATGGTGAGTGGGTATAACATGGTCAAAAAATGGGCGTTTGGTAAATCAAGAAGTGTTTCTACTTCTCCCGCGTTTGCCGTCAAACGGTTGTTTTGCAAACCCTTCCACGCCGCCCTCGTATTAATAGGTTTAGTGCTTATTTTTTCCGCCGCGCAAATGCACGCTTTTTCACCTATTCCTGTTTCCCTTTCAACAAGTGAATTATTCATGCAGCCCGGGAGCGAGTTGCCAGTAGTGGTGCGTGTGGACACCCCTTTGGGTAAAAGCGCGTTGGTTTCATTTTCACTTGATTATCCTTCATCCGTGTTGCGCGTCGATGGCGAGTTGAATCGTATTTCCACTTCATTTCCCCTTTCGAGAGATTTTCAAATTGCCTCACAATGGAATGCTCCGCAAGGAAAATATGCAGTAACGCTTCGCACGCATATTACGATTGAAAACCAAACCTTTACCGACACACAAACCATTCTTGTTCACGTGGGAAAAAAGGGCTTGGTGACTTACTTAACCAGCGCCAATTCAACTCTCTCCCCTCAAATTTCCAACGTGGTTTTTTCTACTGAAAATATTCGTTTGAGTCGTAATGAAAACGCTTCCATAAGTGTTTCGTTCGTGAACAATGGTTCGGCCACCGATTACCTCATTCGACTTTCCGAACCTTCGCTCTTTTTGCCAGTGCACATTTCAAATGACACGCATCGCTTCGTTGAGAGTGGAGAGCGCATCACGTCCTACATTGAAATCAAAACCACCCCCACTACTGTTTTTGGGAAAACCCCTTTGCGCATCGAAGCGTACAATTTGGTTTCGGGTGAAAAAACATTTTTAGGCACCATTTTAGTGGATGTTTTCAAAACCACGAATGTGAGTGCGAGCATTCCTTTTCATTCATTTGTCGTAGAGCAGAATGGGGAAATAAGTTCATCTATTACTCTCACGAATACGGAATATTCCGATACTGAAGTAATTTTGGAATCCAGTTCTTCGCTCGTGGAAATCCCCTTGCGTCAAACCATTATTCCCGCCAAATCTTCGTTGAGCGTTCCCGTTATCATTCACGCTTCTCCCTCGTTGAGCGTGCGGAGTGATTCTATTTTCATTTTGAATCCTGAAATAACCGAGCAGGTTTCGTTTGCGGTTGAAACCGTGAAGCAAGGAACGCTCAATCCTATTCCCCCTTCTTCACCCGCGGATCAGAATTCATCTATTCCTTCTCCTGCCGCTATTTCCGGTTTTGTAATTGGTGCCTTTTCTTCCTGGTTGGGTTTTGTGTTGATTATTTTGGCCGGATTGTTTCTTTTTTCTAAACGTTTTAGAGAAAACATTGCCAATCGCTTGCCTAAGACTATTCCTCCGGCGAATAAGAAAGAAAATGTTCCTTCCAAGAATGACAACGTTTCTGCGCAGGATACGACAACCATTGTTGCAGCAGAACCCCCTTCTGAGTCGAAGAAATAGTTTACTTTCTAAAATTAGATACGATTCCGCTGTCCATACACGCGAGGCAGGATACTAAATCGTTGCACGTGGTGGTGCAATCTTTTTCGAGCTTGAAGTCTGGGATGGTGAGTATAAACAAGTCATTTGCCTTGATGATGCTTGTCCATTTATTGGTTAGGTGCTGGGGCCCTAAGGAAAGGTTAATGGTGTATTTTTTGTATCCTTTGAGGGTGAGTTCCATGGTGTATTCTCCGGGGAATATTGATTCATAATTATCAAGCCTTTTGGGTTTTCCGGTAGTTTCTCTTTCTAATATTTCTGATGCCGTCGTGAAGTATTTTCCAGCCGATGGGTCGTTGAACATCCATCCTTCGTGGGCGCGGTCGTTAGTAGTATTTCCAACTTTGTAATCTAGAGTTTGCGCCGTCCACGTGCTTCGATCATTTTTCATAATAAGTTTGACAGCCATGTTTTCATAAATCCAATTATCGGTGACTCTATCATCCGTTTCGGGATTATTATCTGGGTTTTCCAATTCAGGATTATTTTTTCGAAGTGTTTCAATAGTAACATTGCTTAGTTTGAATCGCAAAATATCTTTTGGGGGGTCAGCTCCCGCTTTAATTCGAACCCATCGGATTGTTTGAGAAGCTCCTGATGTTGCAAGTGGGAAATCAATATTGTACAATATATCAACGGGTCCTCGGGTGGGTGAAATGAAATGGGCTTTGTGCATTATCTTGGTCCCTGAAATAATATCTCCGTTTGTCCTAACAAAAAATCCATTAGGAATCGATTCCTTGCTGTGCTCGACTCTGTCCCAGTAGGGAATATATTTTCCATTTTCAAAACCACATAGTCGCATCCCGATGGTAGTTCCTCCAAACCCTGGCAGATTTACAATTTGATTGGCCCACCTTATGTCTGTTGTGTTTGGGTGCCTTTCGTTGTAAGTATCAATCGAACTGGTGATTGCTTCAATAGGTTTTCCGATATCTGTTCCCCAAAATCCTAACGTAAGGAGGGTCGTGGTGTTGTCTACTCCTTGCCCCACGAAATTTCGAATAATATCCCAAGTAATGCTTTGTGCTGTGTCAAATCGGTCAGCAATTCCGGCTGCGATTGTTTGGTTTTCATTAAAGTGCCAAATTTGCATGAGGTAAACAGGATTTCCTTGCGGGTCTTCGAAAACAATTTGGGATGGATTTTCAGCAAAATAAGCGTTGTCTGTTGTAGAAATTTGGGGTGCAATAAAATCGCCCCCTTCCTGAAATTCCGGAGACGCTTCTCCCATTTTGATGCGATACGGTGGCGTAGAGGCAATCTCGCACGTGCTGAGCGTGGGGGATGTTTTTGGAGAAATTCCGCTCGCTGCGGGTTTCGAAGGATCAATAGGTTTAATAGTTGTTGAAGAATTGTTTAACAGTTGTGTTCCAATTTTTAGTTGTGGTAAATAGGCTGAAGCAGGTTTGCTTCCTTCTCCGGCAGTGTCATCACATTCATTTGTAACAAGTTCACTAAAAGTGACTGGCGAAGTAAGATATTCGGTGGTGATTCCATCAAAATCCAACGCGTATGATGCAAATGTTGCAAATCCTCGTTCACAATCTAGAATAGTGTATTCTGTTGAGACTTTTTGTAAAACAAATGCTTCGTTATTATTTCCCTCTTCTCTGTCTTCGATAAAAAGATATTGATCATCTGTCGGATTTGTTCCAGTTGCGAAAATAAACCCTTCATCCTTATCTGTTTTCTTCATCTCCTGAAGAAGCACATGAATATCACTCGAGGCTTGGATAACTGGAATGGGTATTCCATCAATTGTCTGTTCTCCTATAACAATAATGCCATCAATTTTTGGGGGGGTTGGGGTGTTATTGGCTTGTGCCTCCGTGTTGGGAGCGTGGATTACCACGGCGAGCAATGCCGCTGCAACTATTACCATTCCAATCATCCAATAGTGTGTTTTCATGCGTATCTTTGGTTTTTGCCCCTTTATATAGGTTGGGGCTTTGTGCTATTCAAAGTTTCTCAGTTGCTGTATAATAGCCAATGCTTCTCGTTTGTTTTTTTGGGCGATAGCCTTGGCTAGTTTCTGGAGTAAATAATCAAATCTCACGAGAGTGTCTGAATCATTCACTAGTCGGAGATAATTTCGGGCTATTTGGAGTTGCGACATTCCAGCTCTAGAGAAAGGGGATTTTCGCTGTGCCTTTCCTAAAAGAGTCATTTCATCAAGTATTTTTTGTCGAATAATAGGGAGACGTTGGTCGACTCGTTTGAGCACGCGTCCTCGTTCTTTTTCAGCGGCTTTTTTTAGTGAATTTTTTTGTTTATCGAGTGCCGATTTTCGCGTGGCTAGTGTTTTTTCTCTTGTATCCATTCGGGATGCTCTCCAAGTGTCAATGGGGTGTAAAATGGGGATGCTTTTTTCTCGTATCCACGCCGCACTTCTCTTTATCCATCGCGTTCCAATTACCCATGTGTCGGATGAATCTTTCATGGCTTGCGCTCGCAGACGGGCGGCTTCAATGGCTGCTTTGCTTTCGCGTGAAGCATCGACTAATCTTTGTGTTTTCTCCACGCTTCGTTGCGTGTTCTGTACACTCGGATGTTGTTCCGGTTGTTGGATGAGTCCTTGGTTTTTTTGTGCTCGCCAACGGGCGCGATTAACTGGGTTGAGCCGCGAGTGCACTAATGAGCGCAGAATAGGTATTCGTTCCATCCACGGGGTTCGTTTCGCGGGCATATGTTGGGGAATTGCTTCGAGCTATTTAATGTGATGCTTTTCATGTTTTTCGTTCTTCCCAAAAAGCCTTTATTTTTTCACCCGGGTTGTGCGTTAGTTCGAACGTGTGCGTGGGGGGGAAGCACTCGTGATAATTAGTCTGCGTGTAGCGTTTGTCCAAAAACACAATAATCCCCTCATCCGTGGGAGTTCGTATGACTCTTCCCGCGGCCTGCATGGCTTTGTTCATCGCGGGATAAATGTACCCGTAATGCCATCCTTTCTGGAATCGCTTTTCATAATAATTCACTAATGCTTGCGTTTCTAGATTCATTTCCGCCAGAGGAATGCCTACAATCACCACGCCCAACAATTCATTTCCTGGAAAATCCAATCCTTCGGCAAAGCTTCCGCTCGTGCACGCTAACAATACGCTTCCAAATCCCCGCGCGTGTTGTCTAAACTCCTGAATGAGTTTCTCTGTTTCGTGTATTTTCATTCCTTCGCGTTGAAACAGGAGATTGCGCATCGTGTAGTCCTGCATTTTTCTTCCAATCGTGTCAAGCAATTGAAAGGATGGAAAAAATACCACGGAATTGCCGGGTATTTGGTTCACTATTTTTCCGGTTTCTTCAGCCATTTTGGTGTACGAATTTTCATTTCGTTCAGAGTATTTGGTGGTGGTAATCGGAGCAATAATCGTGAGTCTGTTTTCCTTGGGGAACGGTGACGCGTAGAATCCGGTTTGCACTTTCTCTTTTGACACGCCCAAAATGTCTGCGAACATGGGCAATGGGTGTAGCGTTCCTGACATGAGTAAACATGCGTGCATTTTTTCCAATACTTTTCGTGTTAATGGCGCAGGGTCGAGTGCTTTGACTCCCACTGAATAGTCATCCGCGTATCCCCATTTTTTGATGATGCGTGCCAATCCTTCGCTTTCATTGGCCCATTTTTCTAAAAATTCTCCCACTTGTATGAGGGTGGAGGAATCTTTTCGGCTTTTTTCTAAATAATCGACTCCGCGTGCTTCGCACAGCAATGATAATTCTTCTAAATCCATTTTTTCCGATAGAAAAGTGTTCCATTTTTTTTCATCGAGCAATTCTTCATTCGTGCTCATTTTTTTTCCATGTTCGCGTAAACGGTGTTCTATTTTTTGCAGAGTTTGAGTGAGTTCTTTTTCTTTCAAAAATTCCGCTTCTTCGATGGCTCGTGATAATTGTTTCGTGTTCAATGTCATCGACAGGAGTCCTCGCACACGCTCCGGTAGGTTGTGCGCTTCGTCCACAATCAACAAGCAATTTTCGGGCTTTTTTCCTAGTTTAGGAAGCACGAGTTCGCTTACCGCGGGAGAAAAAATGTGAAAATAATCCGCAATAATTACATTGGCTTTTTTTGCGAGTTCCATGCTTGTTTCATACGGGCACATCGACCACGGCACTCCTCCAAGTGTTGCGCGTGATGATTCGTCTTTTATTTCCGAGGACGAGTGAACACTATTCATGGTTGTCAAAAACTCTTGTCGTGCAATTTTGGCTTTCTCCTTGTTGAGTGTGTCATTTCCGCGCGCATGTTGATAATGTACACACGTCTGGTTTTCTCTTTTCTTTTTGCACATTTCATAAAAACCACGTCCTTCTTTTTGCATGGTTTGTTCATCAATGCACAAGTGTTTTTTTCCCACTAAATCAACCACGCGCAATTTCAAATCATATTTGGCATTAATTCCTCGCAGCGCTTCCACGGCGATCGCATGCTGGGCGTTTTTGGGGGTGAGAAAAATAACCGTGAGTTTTGGGTCGTGTGCCAATGCCACTCCCAGCGCGGCACTCAGCGCTGCGTCGGTCTTTCCTAACCCTGTTTCCGCGTGCGCGAGGAATATTTTGTTGGTTTGGAACGCCTCATACGCATCTAGGATGAGTTTTTCTTGTCCTTCCCTTGCTTGTGCGTAGCGGAATGGGATGGTGGGGGGCAGCATGCTAGATGAACGCCCGCTACTCATTTAAGCACGATTCGAGGAAACTTCCGCAGACTTTTAGGAAAAGCGTCATCCATCGCGTTTTCAAAAAGAGCCTTTTATAATAGAGAATAGTTTGTTGACCATATGCCTGAACTCGCGAGTCCATTTCCGGTAGTTGGGAACCCTTCTCCACTTGTTATGAGTGAGAAGCCCAAGAAAGTCATTCGCCGTGTTCCTACAGGTATTCCGGGTTTTGATGATTTGGTTCAGGGTGGTTTTGAGGAGAAGACGAATACGTTGGTGGCGGGTTATGCGGGCACGGGTAAGACTACTTTTTCTATGCAGTTTTTGTATAATGGTGCGGTCCAATGGAATGAGCCCGGCGTCTACTTGAGTTTTGCCGAGAGTAAGGATAGTATTTACAATCACTGTTTGAATTTTGGGTGGGATTTTTACGCGTTAGAGAAACAAGGGTTGGCGCGTCACTTGTTTTACAAAGCCCACCAAGTCAACAAATTGTTAGAAGAGGGCGGTGGAACCGTGCGTGACACGATTGCGGAGATTGGTGCGAAACGCCTCGTGATTGATTCGATTACCGCGTATGGCTTGTTGTTTCGTGATGATTATAAGCAGCGCGAGGCATTGTTGTTGTTTTTTGAAATGCTCGTGAAGTGGGGTTGTACGAGTTTGATTATTGCGGAACAACTCTCGGGTATTGTGGACGCGCGTGCGGGAGAAATTGGTTTCTTGACGGATGGAATTATTTCCTTTTCATACGCCCAACTAGAGGATGATGTGGGTCGTAAAACGAGGCAGCACCAATTAGAAGTGTTGAAAATGCGGGGAACGGCTCACTATAATGGGATGGTGGATATTCAGTTCACTAAACAAGGATTGATTTGCCGCAAGGCTGTGCGCGACGGGGAATAACGCGATTTTTTCATTTCAATTGTTTTTTTTTGAGCTGCACTCTTAAATCATTCTCTCGCATACTAGGTATATGCCTCCTGCGCGCATTCCCATTGATAAGCTGCGTTCCCTCATTCCATTAGAGAGCGTGTCCGAGTTGAACCTTCCCGATAAAGGGGAGGTGGAATTGTCCCGTTTGGAAACGAATACGTGGTTGCTTTCCCTTCCTTCCGTGCAAAAGGATTTGGTGGAAAGTTCAGGCTTCGTGTTGAAACCGATTCATCAGAAGGTGTTGCGCTTGCTCAAAACGCATCGCTTGCCTGATTTGATTGAAGGTCGTTTTGAACGTTTTCTCGCGGGAGAAGAATTGTCTGCGTTTAACGAGTTGTTGCACGCGGGTAAAATTGTGGTGATTAAAACCAATCCTAAATTTGATAAGGGAATTTATCGCGAACCCATTCCTTCGGTGGACAATACAACGGTGTCCCATTCATCCAATTCTATCCCTCCTTCGAATGTGAAAAAAATTATTACTCACACGCAAGTTATTGAGAAGCCAATGGAAGAATACTCCTTGGTGAATGATGGGTTTATGGTGTTGCGCAGCGATGGTGCGGCCAAAGCGGCTAGTTTCGATTTGCAGGAGCGCATTCGCAATGGTGAAGTGAAAGGCATCAAAACGTTTGATGGATTCTATTACATTGTGGAGAATTCATTATTAGAAAAATATACTGGAAAATTGGTGGGTTTTCTTCAAACTAAAAAGAAAGAAGAATTGTCCGCGCTCGCACTATCGCAAGCCATTCCTCCTATTCTTGCGCGAATTATTTTGGAATTTGCGAAGGAAGATGGAATTGTCATTGAGAAGCAGAAGAATTTGTACGCGTACGTGGGTTAATCATCTTTTTTTTCGAACGGCCGGCGAAAAACGGTTTGGGGAACCATTTAATACCTGCTCAACGTGTAACGTGCATGCGCGTCCTGGTTCCTATTCTTTCTCCCGCGGATGCCAATGATGTGTTTGTGCAGCATATTTCAGAGAACGCGTCTGTCGTGTACTTATTGCTCGTATTAGACCCTAAATCCGCATCCGCGTCATTTGGTTTCAAAACCAGCGAAATAATGGCTGGTCGTGAAACGATTGATAAAATGAAACTAAAAATTAAGGAAAACAAGCGTTTGTGCACGGACATTTTGGAATGGGGAAATACCTTGGAAAAAATTGTTCAAATCGCGGAGATGAAGCAAGTGGAAAAAATCCTCTTGCATAATGGAAAAAGTAACGCGTATTTTCAACACGTTGTCGCGGACATTCAGAAGCAGACGAGCATTCCTGTCGAGGCCATTACAAAAATCTAAAATGTCAAAAATTTTACATCATCTATTTTGCTGCGGTACATTTCCATATCTTCATTAAACTTTTTCAAAAATGTCGTCATTTTTTCTACGGCGATTTGTTTCAATTCTCCCGAGAGCATTTTTCCGCTTTTGTAATCATCGTGTATTTTTTGCAGCTCATGATCGCTCTCCACTAAGTGTTGTTTCAGTAATTCGTACACCATGTCTTTTTCTATTTCCGCTCCAAGTTTTCGTTGTTCTTCCGCGGTTTTTCTTCCTCCCGTAACGGCTGATTTGATGACTTTTTCCACGTTTTTGATATCATCCGGAATGGAAATGTTTCCTTTGGGATTGGACTTGGACATTTTGGCATTTCCATCCATGGAGGGGAGGAACATGTGGTACATGGAGGAGATGGGCATAAACCGTTTCGTGTGTTCCATTTTGTGTAAATAGTCTCGGCACAAACGAACATGAGGTTCTTGGTCTAATCCCACGGGAATAATTCCGGGCACCGGTTGCGCGTGTCTTTCTTGGGGATAAATCATGTCTCCTATTTGCGTGACCGCGCTCATAATGCGTCCCGGGTCCGCGTTGCCATACACTCCTTTGAACTCGTTTAACGTTATCCGTTGAGCGGCCTCAAATGCGAGTTTGGTGACGGTGCGGTTTTCGCTTTGAAAATAAAAATGCGTTTTTTGGATGTCCAACCCTAGTGCTAAATACGCGGGGATGTGGAATTGGAGTGCGCGTTTGCGCCCTTCTTCCACGCTTACTCCTCGCGCGGCGGCCGATTCCAAGTCCGCGACTAATACGAAGGTTTCTCCTCCTTGCTCTTGGAAATATTTCACGTTTTCCACGACACTTTTGGTTCCAAAGTGTAGTTTTTCGGAGGAAGGCATTACGCCTGTGAGTACGTAGAATGGTTTCTTTTTTTGGATGCTTTCGCTGATGCGTTTCAAGTCTCTTCCCGCGAAAACAATTCCCCTTCTCATGAGTCGATTGGGGTTGGGGAATAATTTTGTGTCAAAGGCTTCTAACCCGAAGTGTTGGGCCACCTGCTTGTAGTCTGAAATCAGGTTGTCTCCCCATGGGTCGATTTGTTCGCTGGTCATACTCCACTCAGGTTGGCAGTCGTTTAAAATCTGCCTCTGTGAGGTGCATTCTCGGCGGTTTACCTTCCGGTGCTTTTTATTCACTTTAATCCTATGATTTTTCGGCTCGAGGGTGGTGGTTTTTGATGGAACAAAAAGACACGTTGATAGTTTTTCAGGATTCAAAAATTAGGAGAATATTACATAACAACGAATGGTGGTTTGTCCTTGAGGATATCGTTCAGGCAGTTACCGATTCCAAGGACCCTAAACAGTATATTAGCAAACTCAAGCAGCGAGATGAACCCCTTGCTGAAGGGTGGGTACATTTTGTACGTACCCTTTCCATTGACACCCCCGGTGGTAAACAGGGTATGAATTGTGTAAATACTGCCGGCGGTTTTCGTATCATCCAATCTATTCCTTCTCCCAAAGCCGAGCCCTTCAAGCAATGGTTGGCCAAAGTGGGGTATGAGCGCGTGCAGGAAATTCAGGACCCTGAATTAGCTCAAAAAAGAATGTATGAATTATACCGCGCCAAAGGATACTCCGATGAGTGGATTGATGCCCGGATGAGGGGGATTAAAGTTAGGGATGATTTGACGTCTGAGTGGAAAAAGCGCGACGTGAAAGAGGGAGTGGAGTTTGCTATTATTACCGCTGAAATTTCTTCGGCAACGTTTGGAATGACGCCTAACGAGTACAAGGATTTCAAAGGATTAAAAAAAGAAAATTTACGCGACCATATGAACGACCTTGAGTTAATTTTCACCATGCTCGGAGAAGCCTCTACTGCCCATGTTGTGCGTGGAAAGAACGCACAGGGTTTTGTGGAAAACCAGCACGCCGCGGTTACGGGTGGCACTATTGCGGGGAACGCGTGCAAAGAATTGGAAAATAAGAGCGGGGAAAAGGTTTCCACGAATGAGAATTATCTCACTATTCCCGAGAGTCAGAAGCGTTTGGAGCGCTCGGCTAAAAAACAAATCCCGTGAATAATTGTTTGGAGATGCTGCACAATGGTCAAAAAGCGCTGGGATAAACCTAAATCGGATAATGCCTTTCTGAATGATGTTTCATTCATTGTTTTTGTGGTGCGCTTCAACTATAACGTAGTGGAGAAGAAGTGGCCGGAGATTACGAAAGCATTTCATAATTTCGATATTCAAAAGCTCGCCAAGTTGGATGAGAATGATGAAAAAACCCTGGAAAAATTCATGCGTGCGCCGGGGATGATTAAAAACAAGTGGAAGATGCAGAGTGTGATTATCAATGCCAAAAAGTGTGCGGAGATTCAACGCGAACATGGGAGTATTTTGAAATGGGTTGCGCAAGCGAAAAAGAATTACAAGGAATCGCCTTTACTGGCTCCCGAATTGAGAGATATTTTCCGCGTTTTTAGAGGAATTGGTCCCATGACGAGCACGTGGCTCGAATCCTTATTCATGTCTGACAAGTCGTATGTCGAATACGAAATTCCCGACAAATGATTTCAATAATTTATACAGGAATGTTTCGCCATCGTTCAAACCCGCACGCGTAACAATGCAGCGTCACATTTCCGTTGAGCGGGTGGGCAATTTTTTTGGAGTGGCAGGTTGGACATTTGCTCGCGTGCGCGGGAATCATATAAAATAACGACTTCCACTAGTTGATAAATGCTTGCCAGCCAAATCGCCAGCAAATTAAATACGAATAATTATCGCTGCGTTTCCAAGTATGCTTGTCGTGCGAGCGTGAGTGCGTCTTGCAGCGTGTCATCCGAGTCGATGGTTAATTCTACCCATCCCTCGTTCGCGAGGTTTTTGTCTCGGGGAATGCGTGCCATGTTTGCGTTGAGTGCGCGTTGCTGGTGTGTGCGTGGAAGTTTGATGCGCATGCTTATTTGTCGCATCGTCGTGTACATTTCGCAGAATAATTCTCCGTTTGAGAGTATTTTGTCTCCTAATCCTGAGCGTTGCGGCTGGACTCCTTTCCAGCGTCTAATTCCATTCATGAAACTTTCGTTCCATCGTTCCACGTCCAGTGGACCCTTCGTGAGTGTTACATTGTCGTTCATCATCGGCATATTCCCCCCTGCTGCCGTATTGGGATTAACCCTCTAACTACGTTTTGTGGGAATAAAAGCATACGCGCGTATACCGCTCAAAAATGCCTTTTCGAGGGGTTATTTTCCTAGCGTGGCGCGTGTTTTCGTGCATTAGAGAAGGGTCGAGACGATGAGGAAGTAGATGAGGATGGAGCTCACGTCTGAAATGATGGTGGCGAATGGACCGCTGCCCAATGCGGGATCTTGTTTCATTTTTTTGAAAATGATCGTAGTTGCGAGTGAGGATGCGCTGGAAATCATGAGGGTGATGAACATAGCGAGTGCAATCACTCCCCCTGCCGTGTTTTCATTCCAGATGATGCTCGTGGCACCGTAAACGAGGGTGCTGATGATGAGGCTCACAATCGCTGAGATGAGGATCGTTTTTACAAAATATTTTCCGATGGGGAGTTCTTTTCCCATTAATGCTAAGTCCCTAATCAAGAGTGTTTGATTTTGTGTTCCGAGGGCGTTGCTCATGTACAATATGGCGGGGATGAAGAATGCGAAAACAATGTGCTCGTTCAGGATGTATTCGAATTGGTCAATGATTCCCGCGGCAACAATTACGCCAAAAAATCCAATGATTAACCAGGGGGCGCGGTGCAGGATGCTCTGTAAAAGGGGCACGCGCATCGTGTTTTCGTATTCCAAGTGGGATCGGTGCACTCCTGAGAATGAAAGGATGTGTTCGCGCAATGCTTGATTGAGAATGTGGAGAATTTTGTGCGTGAGAATGACTCCTTCTAATTGACCATTTTTTACGATAGGAATGGCGCGGAGGTTGTGTTCTAATGATAAACGTGTAATTTTTTCTTTATGCGCGTCCGGGGAAACGGTGATAATGTCTCGTCTCATTATTTTTTTGACACTCGTTGATGCAGGGTGTCGAAACAAGTCTTTGATGGATAATACTCCCACGAGTTTATTTTTTTCATTCACCACGTAAACGTAGTCAATGGCATCAAATAGTGAACCATTTTGGGAAATGTATTCATCCACATCGCTGAGCGTCCAATAATCGGGAACCACGGGGAATCGTTCCGAGGCAAAGTGTCCCGCTAAGTCTTTGTCTTCCCTCTCCCGCAGCGTGGGGGTAATGTTCCACGTCTTCATGGAAAATCGTGGAGGGCTTTTTCGCATGCGTTAGTCATTGGTTTAGACATTAAAAACACGCGCACGCGCGTTGTTTCAAAAAAGGTTGAAAAAAATAGAATAACGGGCAAAGGGTGAGTTTCGCCCGTAAAAAAATAGGATACTCGTTGAGCGTCTTGGAAGCGGTCCTTAGTTCGCGACGAATGTGAGTTCTTTCACGTCTAACACGTCTTCTTTTACCGACTCCTTCCACACTCAATCCCACGGTCATTCCTTGCTTGGCGACCGCGCAGTTGGGGTACTTGCTCTCGATTTCCGTCACGCGGAATGTTTTTCCGGTGGGGGAGATTCCCATCATGCTGGGGGCGATGACCCCTGATTTGACTTTTCCAATAATGTAAACACCGTTAAATCCTAAGAAGGTGGATATTTTTTGGACCTCTAATTTAGGCTCTTTGCCTGGTTCGACACGGATGCTGTCTTCCGGTCGGTGAAGAATCTGGATGCCACTCGGCGTACTCATTTTTGTTCGGCCATTGCCGAAAGTTAGACTCACTAGACTCATTTTGTTCTCACCCCGATGACGAACTATTGGCGTTTTTTTCTCGTGTTAGGCGTTCATTAAGGTTCTGGTGGGCAAAACCAAACCATGCGTCCACACAAGACTTCGAGTTCTGTACTTTCTCCTTTATATTCCTTTTCCCCCCGTTGCTTGTCTGCGTTTCAAAAACGGGGGGAGGATAACCGTTTTCTCTCAAAAAGGGGAGTTATTACGGATTTTTAAAAAAAACTAATTTATTATTTGCCGTCATTTGTCGGTCAAAATAGTGCACATTCTTGGACGATTTCAGTGTCCTACAACCCCCCCAACCCGCATACATAAATTCTCCTCCTCCCGTGTTTCTTTCATGTTGGGTCAACTCCGCTCTTTCTTCAAACCCTTTTTCGGTGCGCTCGCACAACCCTTCATTTGGTTGCGTATTTCCCCTACGTGGGTCACCCTAATCGCCATCCCCTTCTCCTTGGCGTGTGCCTATGCCTATGCCTCGCAGCAGTTTTGGCTGGCCCTCCTCTTGTTGCCCCTTTCGGGGTTGTGGGATGCTATCGATGGCACGGTGGCGCGTGCCCTGAACAAACAATCCTTGTGGGGGAACTATTTTGAGACTATGATTGACAAGCTCGTGGAAATCATTATTTTCATCGGCCTCGCTTTTGTATCTCCCATTGCTGCTATTTCCGCACTTGGTTTTGGGTTGCTTTCCTCGTATGCCAAGCCTCGCGTCGCATTGGTTATTATCACTGACAACCATGATTGGCCAGCCATTGGCGAGCATGCGGATAAAATGGTCCTTCTTTTTGCGGGGACTCTCTGGGCGGCACTCCATCCTTTTTTGGGGATTGAAATCCTGACATACACGCTCTGGATCATTGCGCTCATTTCGTTGGTGGGGGGTCTCCAGCGCGTGGTGTATGCCAAGACTCTTATTCGCATGGCCGAAAAAAAGGGTGAAATTTTGCCCTATCTCAAAAAAGGAAAGGAACGTTGACTTCGCCGGTAAGGCTAAAAGAAATTCCCTTCCCTTTCATGCTATGAACCCTCAATTGAATCTTCCCGAACCGAAACAGTCGAGTCATACAATTACTCCTCCCGCCTCAGCACCCATCGCGGCGCCAGCGAGTAACACCATCACCATTGACCAATTCTTGAACCTTGTCCAACTCCGCACCGCCAAAGTCGTTCACGTGGAGCGTATTCCCAACAAAGATAAGTTACTCAAACTCACGTTGGAAGTGGGTAATGAGACCCGCACCATTGTTTCGGGTATTCGCACGTATTTTCCGGATGAACACGTTTTACTTGGAAAAATGATTGCGATTGTTTCAAACCTCGAGCCCAAAAAACTCGGTGGTGTGGTAAGCGAAGGAATGCTCCTTGCCGCATTGGATGATGAGGGAAAATTCTCCCTGCTCACCGCGGAGAATGAGGTAAAGAGCGGTGCGGAAGTCCGTTGATTTTTTTGTGAATTTTTACGCGAGCACGCTCACGAGATAGGGGATAACTAAAATAGTCGCGAGCATACTTCCCAAATTCGTGAGCACAGTAATGAGTAGAATTTGCGTCACCCTGTTTTTACGAAACGATCCCAAGGAATTTAGTTTGTCGAGTGAGGTGAAATCCTTCATCGCGGGAGCATCCCTTTTGGCTTCCATCGCTGCCGCAATCCATCCCGCGGCAATGAGTGGGTGCAGGGCAGCAAACCATGCGGTGAGGAAAACTCCCAATACGGTTGTCCAGTGCGCTCCCCCGGCGAGTGCACCCAGCGCGGCGAGGATGCCGTGTCCAATAAACCAGAATGCGAAAAAGTGGAGGGATGATTCTACTCCTCCTTGCAAAAATAACCAAATGAAAATGGCTACGAAAACGATGGGTATTCCCCATTCCATCCATTTGTTTTTTTTCTTCGTGGGAACAATGTTTAGTTCGTTGAGCGGAATGATTTCATCTTTTTTTCCCGTGCGGTGTTTTTCTAAATGTTCAAGTATTCCTTTCACGTGCCCTGCTCCCACCACTCCTACGATTTTTTTTCCCGGTGTTTGAATCAACGCGTGAGCAATGTACGCGTCTCGTTCATCCACGAGTGTTTTTTTGAGTTTGGGGTATTCTTTTGACAAGTCTTCCATGAGTTTTGTTACAAGGTCGCTTTGTTTCATTTCTTCAATTTTTTTTTCATCCAATTTTTGTTCCGCGTCGCCAAACAATCCCATCACGAGGCTTCCGCCGAGTTTGAGTTTTTCCCATAAACTAACGTTTGACAAAGCGCGTTTCATGGTTATTTGGAGGCTGCGGTCCATCAATAGCAATGGGGTTTTAGTCTGTTGAGCGTATTCCACGGCAATCTTCATTTCGTCTCCGGGTTTTACTCCCACATTTTCTCCTAATCTCTTTTGCATATTGGACAAGAATAAATTCAATAATACGAGCCCGCTTTGTCCCGATTCAATAAGTTTGAGTACGTTCGTGTTTTCCCATTTTTCTCCATTCATGAGTTTTTGTAATCGTATTTCGTCTAATTCTACTCCCACAATATCGGGTTTTTCTTCAGTAATCGTTTTTTGTACTAATTCGACGCTCGTTTTGGAAATGTGCGCCGTCCCAACGAGAATAATTTCTTTCTCTCCTAGTTTACTGCGGAAAAGGCTCATCCACGTATGAGTGTCCAAGCGTCTTAAAAATGGATAATTATCCATTTGGTTGATGGCTCATCCAATGCTTACAAAGGAACTTCTTTCCGTTTTAGTGTGTCCGAAGGACCGTGGAGAACTTTCCTACTCAAGTGAAAAAAACACTCTCACGTGTCAAAAATGCGGGCATGTTTACCTGATTAAGAATGGCGTGCCGAACATGTTGAAATAATTACTTGGTCCTATGCGGTTTCATTTTTATTCCAGCGGAATCCGCGTTGTATTTTCTAACAGTTTCTCCAAAATTTCGATTAATCAAAAATTCGATTAATCGTTTTCGTACTTTTTCAGGTGTCACATTATTTCCAACATGGATGGTGACTTTCACTTGTTGGTTTATCGAATCTCTCTCATATGCAAAGTGAACAAAATTGGGATCGTTAAAATCGCGGGTCATCTGCCGTATCCAAGGAACGTTGTAGAGTGGACTCACTTGACTGGGTTTCCCTTCCATTATTTTTTTTCGTTCATGGGCTATTAATTTTGTAAGTGGTATTTCGAATAATCGATTGGATGGTGTCTCCGTGTTTCCGTGCTGCCAAACCCATTGGTAATTCATATTTTCCATCATATTGTGGTATTGGCTTGCCGTGAGTATTTTGGTGCTAAGTTCTGCAAATACACGTTGTCGCAATGCTTCGAAGGGTGCTTGAAATGTCTTGGGATTGTTCCATTCCTTCATGGCCGGTCGGCGTTGCCGTTTTCGTTCCACCATGCTGCGAATTCGTTTTATGCGGCGCAAGTTTCGTTTGGAGAATGGTGTGATAACCATTCGGCATACATGTTTCTTCTCTAATTTAAACGTTCCAACAGCCCAAAGTCATACACGTTGTCTTCCACTAACCACGCTCGAAAGTGGTCGAGTTTCCCTTGCAGAAAGGGAGAGAGTGCTCCTTCTCGGGGGTCGCTTCCGGGTGCAGCGAAGTTGAATGATGGCAGCACAATGATGCGTTTTCGTTCATAGTTTCCCGCGAGAAAACATTTGTATTTTTGTTTGGTTGCGCCATCCTGTAATTCAATCGCGGGGTGGTCGTGTCCGATAATCACGGTGTGTGCGTGATCATATGCTTCGTCGTTTGGAATTTCGTGTCCGTGGCACACGTATGCGTGTGAGTGTTCCAGCAGCACGCCTTTTTTTTCTAATTTTACTTTGGCAAATCGCGCAATGGGTTCAATGGCAATATCGTGGTTTCCTTTGATGATGGTTATTTTGTCCGCGTGCTCGCTCAATAATTCCAGGAGTTGAATCACTTCCCTCCATTCTTGGTTGGATGCGTTTCCAAAACCGTGCTTGATGTCTCCATTCAAAAAAATGTGCGAAACGTGTTTTTTTTCTGCAAAGAGTGCGTGTAAATGTTCTTTTACTTCTTTGAAATTGAATCGTGGGAGAAATATTCCTTGGTTGTTGTAGTGTTCTTCCAACCCTAATTGCAAATCCCCTAAAATGAGGCAGTCATCTGCGGGCACATACAATGCCAAGTCCACTGCTTGAAATCCCGGGGCTATTTCTACCGGCAATAGTGTTTTTTTTTGGGGGAAAAGATTTTCTTTTTCGTGTTGGAGTATGGATTCTTTTTTCATAGTTGAGCGTCCGTTTCATTCACGTGTTGCATGACTTTCTCGTGCATGCGCTTGATAAAACTGAGCCTGTCTTCGAGTTTGACTAAATCATAATGTCCTTGCGCGATGAGGTTGAATGCGAATGGTGAGAATGTGTCCAAGTGCGTGATGTCGACTTTTATCATTCCTTGCTCGATCGCGGTTATAATTTCTTTCGCGTGGGTCATGTCCATTAAGTCTTCCAATACTTCTCTTCGTGCTTCTCGTAGAATGGGGAAGTTTTCATCCATTCGCATGACGGCTGAAAGCAAGAGGCGCGAGGACATTTGCTGTCGTCCAACTGACTTGGTGCGTCCCATGTACGTGCGCAGTATCATGAATGCCCGTGTGGCACAATGTCTAAATCTTCTTCGAAGAACTTCGGATGTTCGTAATGCTATTTCGAGTATTTTTTCAAACTCCCACGAATGGACAAGCGAGATGAGTTTTTCGGGAGAGGCTTTTCCTCCGAATCGGAGGGCAAAACCATTGTCTCCCAATAATATGTCCACGTCCTGGTGAATCATTCGTCCTAATGCGTACGCATACGCGCGTGATAGGGCATCATTTACTCTCCTTCCAAAGAGTGTGTGGAAAACAAAATTGGTCATTCCTTCTTCTTTCACTACTTCTAACAACACACTTCCATGGTGGGGTATTTCGGCGAAGCGGAATTGTTGGTAAAAGTATTCGTAAATAGCATTTGCCGCGTTTTTGTCCACGTACAAGTAGGAGTCGATGAATGTGAGTATTTCTTTTTTGCTTTTTTTCAAGCGGAATTTTTCCTGCATGAGTTTTCTAAATTTTTGAATTTCTAATGCCAAATCATACGAGAGTGGGAGCATTTCGGAAACCCAGCTTGGTATCGTGGGCACTCCTGCGGATGCTTTGGCCTGCACCGTCATTCCGCGTGCGAATTGAAATTCCATCGTGTTTCCGCCTAATGCAAATCGGTCTCCTTTTTTGAGCCGGTCCATGAATGCTTCATCGAATGTTCCAATGACGTGTTCGCCAATTTTTACTTTTACTTTGGCCTCATCCGGAATAGTTCCTAAATTGGTCATGTATAGCATTCGTGCCATTTTTCCGCGCTTTCCCATCATTCCCGTGGCTTCATCAATCCATACTTTTGCGTACACGTGCCTGACCTCTAATCCCGCGTAGTGTCCGCTCAAATAATCAATAATCGCATTGAAATCCGTCCGCGAGAGTGTTTCATACGGATACGCGTGCGTGACTTCTTCATACACTTCTTCTATTTTTCTCGGGTCATTCACGACCATTCCAATAATGTGTTGGGCGAGAACATCCAGTGCGTTTTTGGGTACGTGTACGCGGTCAATATTTTTCTCAATGGCGTTTTTGAGCAACACGCCGCATTCAACAAGGTCGTCGCGGTCCAACACCACGATGCGTCCCTTCACCACGTCATGGAGTTTATGCCCTGCGCGGCCGATTCGCTGCAATGCTCGCGCCACTCCTTTTGGGCTTCCTAGGAGGATAACCAAGTCAATGTATCCAATGTCAATTCCTAGTTCAAGAGAAGTGGAACTCACGCATACTTTGTATTTTCCTGTTTTCAAATTGTCCTCTACATGCAATCGATGTTCACGTGATAATGAAGAGTGGTGTGCGCCGATGAATCCTTCGTATTTGCTGGGAAATTTTTCTTTCAAGTGATGCACTACTCGTTCAGTAGCGGCGCGTGTATTCGTGAAGATAAGGGTTGAGCGGTGGTTTCCAATCAGGTCGTCAAGGAGTTCGTACACCGCTTTGTCCATTTTCTTTTGCGTCGTGTTAATCAAATCCGGGAGTGGAGAAAGAACTTTCATGTCCATTTGTTTGATGTGCGATACGTCCACTACTTTGCACGGTCGTGAACTGCCTTTGGTTTCGTTTCCCACTAAATAATTGGCAATTTCATCCAATGGAGCAACCGTTGCGCTTAGTCCAATGCGTGTAATCGCGGGGGAAAGTCGTTGGAGTGATTCCATGGAGAGCGCGAGCATGGTTCCTCGCTTTCCGCTCGCAATCGCGTGGATTTCATCCACAATAATCCATCGTGTTTCTTTCATCGCGAGGGAGAATTTGGGTGCGGTGAGCATGATGGCTAATGTTTCCGGCGTCGTGATAAGAATATGAGGGGGTTTCTTCAGCATCGCCGCGCGTTCATTTTGAGGCGTGTCTCCTGTTCGTACACCCACGCGAATGGGGTATTCTTTTCCTAATTTGGCCGCTGCTTTTTGGACTTCCTCTAATGGGGCTTTCAAGTTTTTTTCAATATCATTCGATAGTGCGCGGAGCGGGGAAACGTATACGGCGTACACTTTGTCTTCCAATTGTCCCACATCAGATAGGTGCATGAGTTCACTTAACACGGCTGCAAATGCGGAGAGTGTTTTTCCCGTTCCGGTGGGGGCGGAGATGAGAATATTGTCGCGTCGGTGCACGGATACAATGGAATAGAGTTGCGGCTCCGTGAATCCTTTGAAGTGATGTTGAAAGTACCCCCCCAAGAGAGGGTGCAGTGAGGCGTAGACTTCTTTCTCCGGGAACTTTTGCGTGAGGCGCGTGATCATACGATGGTTTTTGCTGGTTTTTGAGTTAAAATCGGCCAGTATACAAGGAGGTAGAAATAGGATTAAAATGCCATGCGGGGGTGCGTCGCCAATATTCTGTGAAAGGACTTGTTTTCGTTAGAGCCCTATTCTTTCGTGTTCAGAGTCTAAGTGATCGAATATTCTTCACGGCTTGGTGGGTGATGACATCCATGTCTGTTTCAGGCATTATTTTTGTAAGAAATCGAATTTCTATAGCGACGAGGGCGCGTTTTATCTCACTCATGTTTGAATATTTTTTTTGGGAAAGTTCCATAAATAATGAAAAGACTTTCAATCCAAATTTTTCACGCAACATGTGCCAAACTTTATTTTCCTGATAATTATGTTCGCGCATGAGTCGTTCGTGATCTCTTCGTGCTTCGGGCTCCCACTTGACGATTTTTTTTTCAGGCATTTTTCTACGCATTGGTTCTTGGTCCTCGTTTCGCATGATTCCCCTGCGCGTGAGGGTGCCGCTCCTAAATTTTGGAAAAGAAGGGAAGATGGGGCTCTTTCGTCGGCGTGCCATTCGGGATGAATGGTTGTGGGGAATTTAATGATTGCTTTTTCGAGCAATCAAAAGGCCATCATTAAAAGGAAGTGCAAGAGGGGGGGTGGGAAT
>Ga0194121_10003849_pt1 | contig 22343 bp, 36 predicted proteins | sample TA2MahCa50mmetaG_FD_148609 | JGI IMG/M metagenome (GOLD analysis project Ga0194121, IMG submission 148609) | Freshwater microbial communities from Lake Tanganyika, Tanzania - TA2015020 Mahale Deep Cast 50m | ecosystem: Environmental > Aquatic > Freshwater > Lake | place: Tanzania: Lake...
TCCAAGGACGCATACCCAGACGGTAGGAGAGTTCCCACTCACGACCCATATAAGCATAGATGCCGATGAGGAAGTGGAAGATCACCAGTTGGAAAGGTCCACCGTTGTATAGCCACTCATCCAGAGAGGCAGCTTCCCAGATGGGATAGAAGTGAAGTCCAATCGCGTTGGAAGACGGAATCACAGCACCAGAGATGATGTTGTTACCGTACAGAAGAGAACCAGCGACTGGTTCACGGATACCATCGATGTCCACGGGAGGAGCAGCGATAAATGCAACGATGAAGCAAATTGTTGCGGCAAGCAGAGTAGGAATCATCAGAACGCCGAACCAACCCACATAGAGACGGTTTTCGGTGCTGGTGATCCAACTGCAGAATTGATCCCAAGTATTCAGTTGTCTTTGTTGTGCAATAGTAGCAGTCATTTGTTTGAAAAGTTAGTAAGACCATCAGGGAAATGGTGGTTCGTACTATGCTCCCCCCACCCTCAAGGGGGATATGAGAGACGTTCTTAGACACCCATAGGTCTCGGTTAGCGGGTGTGTACAATGTTAGGAAATCCTTAAATCCCTTTACATTTGTTTACCTATTTATCATACTACAATTTTGTCGCCATGGCAAGTCAGATAAAAACCTTCTCGTCCCTTACCAGTTCAACGTAATCTAAATGATGCATAGTCTCAGCTTCTCGTTCTCTCAAAAGAAAAGGAACTTCTGTAGTGTAAGTTTCCCAAGAAACGTTTCTTCCGGCCAATGTCTGTTGGAAAATGTAGGGAGGCAATCCATAATAATCCCAGTACTCTTTACTATGGAGATGCGAATAGATGTCATCATAGTGATCAGATTCCAGTGATGTATAATCTCTCCAAAATTTAGTATCTCTTCTATGACAATTTTTATACTGAGCAAATACAAAAGAAGACCAGAATTCATAAAATACGGATACCTTTCTATTCTGTCTTTTTATAATACTATTCCATTCATGATTTGGATTATGAACTCCATTCATAATGTGTTTTCTATTAGGATACTCATCCAAATATTCCAAAAGATCCAATATGTTCATAGAAGTAACTGATAATCCTGGTGCATCCAAAGGTTCCATAAATCCATTTGCCATACCAATGGTAATACTATTGGGTTTAAGAGTGTGAGCACTATACCTAGGAATAAAATCAACTACATTAGGCACAATACTAGGATCTCCAATATCATTCACAAATTCTTTGATGGCATCTTCATCAGAAATGTACTTTGTACTAAAGACATACCCAGTACCAATCCTAGAATAAGTTGGTGTTATCCACCTCCACCCACAGTTCATTGTCTTTGCAACTGTATATGGGTGGAATTGTTTTTTCTTATCGGAAAACTCTAGTGGATAAAAAAGAGCTCTGTCCGTTAATAGTCTATCTGATAATGAAATGTATTTTTCCTTAAATACTTTCTCATTAATATCAGAACCACCAGTAGAATTAATGTAAAAATCTGCGGTTAATTCTACACCAGATTCTAAAATTACTTTGGATATGACTTCAATATTATTTTCTATTTTAAACTGACAGTCAACAACAGTATCGACAATAAAATTTATCTTTGAATTTTTTTTATGAAGGTTGGTAATGTAAGAGATATATTTTCCAGCATCAAAGTGCCAGGAGGTTGGATAATCCGTATCCTGATACAATTTTCTATCTAATACGACATGATGTTTTTCTGCATATTCAAACATCTTCTTAGCACAGATGTCATGAACATGAATATTTTTTGGCAAATTACCAAGAATTAAATTGTAGTCCCACAAACTTATTCCATTGGTTTCTGTTTGCCATCTAGATTTGAAATAATTTATCCATCCCTTTCCAAGATTCCAATTCTCATAATACACACCATATTTGAGAGCCCCATCAATCTCCCTTACCATTTCGGAGTAATCTTCTACAAAAATTCTATTTGTTTCTTCAAAATTTAATGTAGTAGACTCCCCTACTCCTATAGTAGGTATTCGTGACGATCCAATCAGAGTTACCTTTGTTACATATTCTCTGGATGCAAACACTCCTGCGGCCATTAGTCCCGCAGTTCCTGTTCCTATAATGCATATATGCATAAAAAAAGAGGGGAGTTTACCCCTCTATCTATATCACCACACACCAGGAATAATCTGGCCAGTAGTGAGATAAGTGCCAACAGCAATGACGAAACCGAGCATTGCCAGGCGAGCGTTGAGGATTTCTGCCTCAGGGGTGAATCCGAATTTCATTTTGTTTCTCCTTGATAGGGGTGTTGTTGTTTGAGTTCAGGATTAGGTTGGGAGAAAACCATAGGACTTCTGGTTTTATTTTTGATGACAATAAAGGCATCGTTCTGATACGTTACAGTTCCAAATGGTTTTGCCCACTTAGCATTAGCGTCTGGATGAGTTGCGGTTCCTGTTGCCGATGCGCCAGCGATTTCTACAGAGAGTTCATCGTCAGCGTCCCATCCAAGTTTTTGAAGAGCAAGGGCAAATTGTCCAAGCATATCGGAGGTGCGAGTGGGTCTGGGGGACATCACTCTTTCCTCTGGTTCAAGATTTCCAATCATCAGTAATCATCTCCATACTTTAGTCCAGATTCGGCATTCATTAATTCTACCGTAGTCTGGTATCCATTTGCGACGGTGAGGTCATGGGTTTTTCCAATGTCATACACTGCTGCAACGTCGTAGACGGGCGCGGTAATCCAAGAAAATCCCTTGCCGAATGTATTATCAGGATTGACGACGTACCAATGACAAGCAGTGTCAGGTACGGCAACCGAACATTTTTTCCAATCATTATCCCATTGTGGTACTTGGACAAATTGTAACACAGCAAATAAAAGTGCAAAAATGTGTGTCATGGTAGTTCTTAAAATTTTTTATTGTGAATCCCAGCCCCAGACATCCACCCATCTTGGAAGTTTTCAGAACCCCCAAGAGAAGGAAGTGGATTTAAAGAGATCGTAGTTGCAACATTTTTAGTTGCAATTTCATAGATAATTTGATGAATATTTTCTGGTTCCCTAGATTTGGGTTCGAAAAATTCTGCCAAAATTTGATTATCTAATTCTGCTTGTTGTCTTGCTTTTTTAAAAGCAAAAGATTTTTCTGTTTCTGGAGCAGGACCAAACCAAGGATCATCCTTTAACATTTCTGGAGCAGGAATTCCAATGTAAGTAAGTACCATCAATAAGTCTCGCAAACCTTTTCTACTGATGCTGTCAACAAAACGAAGAAAGCAATACTAGTAATTGTAAAGATAATTTGTGCCATTGTCAATCACTTATCAGAAGATTCCGAAGAAGAACTTGTCAGTGAGAGCATAAGAAATGAACCCAGCAATAATGCCGACCATAGCCCAGCGTCCATTAACTTTCTCCTTTACTTGATTGGGGGAATCCATACCGTAGTTTTCGTAGTACATAGTAGGCTCAGTCGCCCACATGTTTTGTTGACCACGCTCATTTGTTGTTACAGTCATTGTAGTTTTATTACAGATTGTTACGTAATTATATAGGAAAAGTAAAGGCATGTCAAGCGTCTATGTTAGAGAACTCTAACTCAGTAGTTGTATTCTTGTATTTTATCTAACACTTTATTCAGATAATAGTGGGCCAACCATTTTGGATCGTGTCCTTCAGATTTATTCATCCACTGATTATCTAAGTCCAATTTAAGTTTGAGAACTTCATATTTTATAGCTTCTTTAGTCAGTTGACCTCTAGGCATAATGAGTAATTTAATCTTCTATTATCTATGATTCATCATAGGAATACCACCCAGTTGCTAGGTACTTTGATGTGGTTTCACTGACTTGACTTTTGTGAGTGTGTGTCCAATAAGCAGGCCATATCACAATTCTTCCGGCTTTTGCTTCACATGTAAAATTTTGCTCCATAAACATCGTCCCACCATCAGGAACATCATTCAAATATATCATCCACACCAACACTCTTTTTGAACTGCGGCCCTCGGGGGAACTATTTTCGCAGTGCCATATTTTAAATCCGCCGCCAGGGAGATATTTTTGTATATTATAGCTGTGAAAAACAGACCATCTACACGTCAACAGGTCAATTGATGGATGAATTTTTTTATATTCTTTAGTATGTTCTTCAAGAACGTCAAGTATAATTTCATCTACAGCATCCTTGTCTTCAAACTTTTTATACCAATCAAAGGAATCTTTTGCTTCGGGGGAATACCCGATTGTCGTAATTCCTCTATACTGCTTTTTTTTATTAATTTCAAAAAATTTTATGCATCTCTCACAGTTAAGTTGAGACATTGCATTATCTCTAATATAGATGAACTCCATTTAATCTCAAATGATCTTTAATATCTAGGTACTAAAAAAGGGGTTGTTTGTCAACCCCCATCTATTATCTTATGAGTGAGTTATCAGAAGGAATACTTCACACCTGCTTTCACATTACTGGTCAGTTTATCACCAGTCAGGAAGTAGTATTCACCGTAGACGCTAACACGTTCTGCAGCAGCAACGGTAGCACCAACCTTACCAGACACTTTAGTCTTTGCACTACCACCATCGGGAGTGAGCAGAGCAGGACCAACTTGAGCATAACCACTAACGGTATCGCTCAGAGCAAAATCATAACCAACGTGTGCTTCGGTGACTGTGCCAGTGTAGTTAGAGCCAGTAAGACCAGCATTAGCTTCTACATTTACATAAGGGCCAGCGAACGCAGCGGTGGCAAGGAAAGGTGCAGCTGCAACAGCTGCGATTGCGGATTTAAACATAATTGTACCTCTAAGTTTCTCGCAGAGTTTTACCTGCGGATGTAAGGAGTTTCGACAAACTCCGTGTTCAGTGAGTCAACGAGTAATTGAGGTATCATCACTTGAATGTATTTATTGTAACATATTACTATGATTATGTCAACTAAAATTTTGTTAAGATTTAATCAACAGAAGGAGGTGGATCACCACCAGCAATTCTACCAAGATACGGATCATATTCCATTAATCGTTCAATTGTAAGGTCCGATCCACGAGTTTCCCAAAGTTCTCTAAGTCCATCATGACTTCCCCTATGGAAAATCTCAATATGTTCTGGATGAATAGAAGACCCAAGTTCAATCTTGTAAAGGAAAATCGGACACGCATAGGATACGCCAGAATTATAAATCAGATCATCCGCGACTGGTCGGGGTCTAACGCCATTATCAAGACGATATCTATCTTCACCTTTCACATGAAGATCTAAAAGTTTTTTCGCATGATGTCTAGTAATTACATAACATGCTGTAGAAAAATCATTGACGAATCTACGATGAATGGTTACATGAAGTTCGCCTGGACAGATGATTGCGGTCTGAACAATATCCCAATCATATGGAACATTGGCCATAAATTGCCTCCAAGTAAATGTCCAACATTTAGCAATATTAATATCACAATCATCTTCCATAATAATTGCATATGGGTCATCTGTATTTTCATAAAAATGTTTGATAGCCTTGAGGTGCGAAGTTACGCATCCAATTTCTCCTGACAAAACACCTTCTGGATACCTTCCAACGATGATATCACTTAAATCATCATTCCTACCATCATATGCAGAGATCCTAGTATAATTTTCAATTTCCCAATATTTTAATTGTTCCTCCACCCACTCCCATCTTTCTGGTTGGCCATCAAGATTGATAACATAGAGAGGACCAAATCCTTTTAACTTGTACGCAGATTTATTCTTATCCATTAGACTACAATCCAACCATTACAATACAAATCTTTAGTTTTTTTATCAGCGTAGTCGGGCCCAAACCATACCTTAGGAGCAACAACAGGTCCCCTTCTATTCTGAAGCCAAGCCCCCCACCAAGAGAGGGAACTGTTGGCAATAATTGCACCAGAACAAAGGCTCATGATACAAAGATCAACAAATGGTTCATAAGATCCATCTGAATACTTATCAGTAGGTTCTGAGATGAGGAATCTATCATTAGAGAACAATTCCTGTTCTTGAACCCACTCGGGAGAGTCAGAACAAACCACGACTGGTTGATCCTGGGGGAAATGTTTTAGAGCTTCTTCGTAATATTCAAGAGATAATGGTGGATGTTGTGACGAACACTGAGTATAGGACCATTTAAATCCTCTAGAATCAACAAGATTCGGATCACCACGGCGAACATGAAGAAACAATGGAACCGTATCGAGAGAATCAATCATCTCTTTACATGGTTCTAAAATAGAATTATGGAAAGTAAAATCACTACGAATTTCTTGTTCAATATTCAAAAAGTATTTTTCGCTTTGAAAGAATCCGAACAAACTAACATCATTCGGACACATACGATGAAGTTCCTCATCAAAATGGAAATGTTTTTCCATTACAACTGGGGCATGTCCGTTATCAAGAACAAATTGATTACTAGCTTTAACAGACTCAAGGGTAAATGCCCTACTCAAACTGTAATTATCAACTCGTCTAATGTCAAAGGGTGGAATACAAAATTCATATCCACGCATTGCAGCAATACCTCTTACTGCTGCATACTGGAACATCTGGTTACCTAATCGGCCCAGATTTCCCATCTCATTAAAGGCTAACATCTAATTCTTCCCCTCTTTTTTTCAAATAATCTAATTTAGAATAATATGCGGCAAGAGTATCTCTATCCTGTTTACGAATCCAATTCCATAGAGCATCATTATCTCTAAACTTTGGATTATGATAATGCGAATTAAATGTTCTTCCGTGTTCAAAGTGATAGATATCATCAAGAACTCGACCCACCTTAAAACCAAAAAGATTCAATCGGTAATAAAATTCACAGTCTTCGGCTCCCCATGAGATAAATTCTTCATTCCACATGCCACAAGAAACTTCTGCGGCCTTTGTAATCATTTGTCCCCACCCAATAGAGGATGGTATCCTTACACAACTAGATTTAATAGTATCAAAATCAAAGTTTTTGCCATCGTGAGATGATAAAAATTTGTTCATCAGGTCATCAGAATATGTAACGGCCCATTGATAGATACCACATCCAAAAGGATATACTGCATCAGATCCCTCTCCAGTAATGGCATGATATGCCATTTTATAACTATCCAAAGGAAGTACAACATCAACATCATGATTATATACGATATTGGTTTCGGAAGCAACCAATAAATCATTCAAAATTTTAGTCTTATGGAAAAACTGTTCTGAATTTTGTTCAAAAATATGTCTAAGTTGTGAGGTATCTCCGACATATTTTTTTATTTGAGGTAAAGCATATTCATCAAAGACTGATTTTTTATCAACTTCTTTGAGAATTACTTTAGACTCGGGAAAATTTTTGAGAAGGTAACTAGTAGAAGTAATTACATTTCGAAGTCTATCGTCTGTTTCGATTCTACAGGGTAATAAAAAAGTTAAGTCGTTCATTCTTCTAATTGCACTGGAGATGGATCATTATAAATTTTGGTCCACCTTTCGGGGATCATATCTTTCATATCATAATGAGAATATGCAGAACCAAACCAAGGATCTGGCGCAACAATCTCATACGTTGGATTATCAATCAACCAGGCTCCCCACCAAGAAAGAGAACTATTAGCAATGATTCCACCACCACAAAGAGACATTAAACACAAGTCAATATAAGGAACTGATGCGCCATCTCCGAAAGTTTCATACGATGAATCTGAGAAATGAAAGTTTTCTCCCTGTAACCAAGATTGTTTTTTGCACCAACCAATAAGATCAGACACTACAATAACATTAAGATTTTCACTCGCAAGGGGGAAATATTCTAAAGCTTTTCTATAGTACTCTTCTTTACAAAGAGGATGATATTCTTGAATCATTTGATAGGACCACTTTTCTCCTCTCCTACCAGTTAGACCAGGACTTCCCCTACGAACATGGAGAAATATGCACCTTTCACGTCCACCAAGTTGATCAATAAAATCTTTACATGGATCATAGTAACATGCTCGGAACTGGAAATCTTCTCTTATAGAATTTTCAATATGCTTGAAATATCTTTCGGTTTGAAAATTACCAGAAAAATTAGTATTATCCTCACACTCATCAAAAATACTTTGGTTGAAATGCATGTCACGATATTCAACCTTATTGGTAAAAAATTTCTCCGAAATATTTTTTTCAAAATTTAAATTGTTGAGTTGAAAAGCCTCAAACAAACCATAGTTATCAAGACGATCTGCATCTGGGCCGGGAATTACCCAATCAAATCCCCTGTTGGCAGCAACACCACGGACAAAAGCATACTGAAACATTTGATTGCCTAGTCTGCCTTCATTTCCTAATCCCTGAAAAGAAATAGCCATTACTTACTCCAATCTTTAATAATCCAACGTTCGGGAACAATGTCAGAGGTGTCAAGATGTTCCATCGCTGATCCAAACCACTTTTCTGGATTCGGAGCAACTACTTTACCACGATCATTTTGCAACCATGCACCCCACCACGAAAATGATGAGTTCGCAATGATTCCGCCAGAACATAGACTCATCAAACACAGATCTACTTGAGGGAGAAGAGTGTTTTGCATTTTACCAGTGCCATCAATAGTCCTATATGAATATCTGCCGTTACTTTCATTGAATAAAAATCGATCTTGATTGAAGAAGTCTTTAGATTTGCACCACTCAAGATCATCAGTGAAAACAAAACAAGGAGTGTTATCGGGAAACTCTTTTAAAGCTTCTTCGAAAAAACTAATTGGCAGTATTGGGTGGTATTGTTCTCTTCCGATATTATCGCTTTGTCTAATATGAAGAAAAATAGGAGGACTGTCCAAAGAAGAAATATATTCTTCACAAGGGACCAGGTAGTCTTTTTTGAAAACAAAGTCTTCACGTATTTTATCCGCGATATGAATAAAATATTTTTCTGTCTGAAGGTACGCATCAATATTTACATTATCTTTTGTATAAAATAGACCCTCATCAAATGCATGTGTATTTTCAGTGACGGTCCTATGGTTTGAAATGCCTAGATTTTCTGATTTTACATGGGGAAGTTCAAAGGTTTCAAATAAACCATAGTTATCTCGGTGAGAAACATCTTCAGGAGGAATCAACCATTCATATCCATTGTATGCAGAAATGCCTCGCAACGAGGCATACTGAAACATCTGATTTCCCAGTCTACCGTTACTACCAAGGCGGTTATAACTAATCGTCAAAGATCAATCCTCCAATATTTCTCATGAATTTCAGTTTCGTTTACCACAAAAATAACTTTGTCATTATAAAGATCATACAAATAATCTTCATACTGTTTTATGACATCATCTATTTCTTGTACATATACAGTATACCCTTTTTTTAGCAAATCTTCAACTAATCGAAGTCTTGGACTTTCGACAACCATATCGGACCCTTTCTTGAAAGCAATACTTTCAATAAAGAATGGAAGATTATCTACGTTTTCTTCTACACAATAGTTTGCAATGAAGTCTGCGTGAGCGTCATTAAAGGTATCGGTGACATTGGGAAGACTATACTTAAGACCTAGGATATTAGCATAGTGTCCTAATGCACGGTTATCTCGGGGCAAACATGGACCACCGAAACCCAACCCGTAACGTAAATATTTAGGACCAATTCTAGAGTCGTCCCCAACTGCCTTCAATACATTAGAAATCTGATCACCACAACCAGCGGAATATAAAATTTGGCCCATCATGTTAGCATAACTAATTTTATATGTCAGAAAACAATTGACTCCGATTTTAGTAATTTCGGCAGCCGTACGAGACATGGGATAAAAACTGATGGGTACAGATTGAATACCATCATATATTGAAGATAGTTTTTCAAATCCTTCAGAGTCCGAACCACCACAAAGGATCATATCTGCAGTACGCATGTCATCAATGATGGATCCTTGAGCAATAAACTCTGGATTATAATATACTCTACATCCTCTACTTAAAAGTCTTTCTTGTACTGTATCACTATATCCAGGGTTTACGGTGCATCCTATTACAAAAATTTTGTCTTCAATAGAAGGAAAATCCAGAAGATCCTCCACTACAGATTCTACATATTGAACATCATAACTACCATCTTCTAATGATGGAGTTGGAACAAAAGTAAAAATAATATCAGAATTACGAATGACTTCTCTATTGTTAGTAGTTGCTCTTAGATTTTCAGATCGCATTAAAAGATCTTCAACTTCTGGTTCATTAGTATAAATTTCTTTATTAATTAAGTCTTTGATATAATTTTTGTTTATATCAGAAACAATTACATCGTGGCCAGATTCCTCACACAACAATGCAAAACAAATACCTAATCTACCAGCGCCAATAACTCCGATTTTCATCAATTGTCCTCAAATTTAAAAGTAGGAATCGGTTCCATCTTATGTTTATTATGAAGATTGAACTTACTGAGAGTGTTGATTGCAAAAGTTTGTTCTTCACTAAGTTGTTCTGGAGGGGTCTTCACTCCTTCTTCCATTGCCCACTCAAGCAATTGATATGAAGTCCCAATCTGATCTTCATCCGTTCTACCATCATCCCACAGTCCATCTGTAGGACTAGCATTAATAATGCGTTGATCTACACCAAAAAATTTACCAAGTTCCCACACCTCAGTCTTATACAAATCTGCAATTGGTGCGATATCCACACCACCATCACCATACTTAGTATAGAATCCCACTCCATAATCTTCAACTTTGTTACCAGTTCCCACTACAATACCATTTACAGAAGCAGCAATCTGATATAGGGTGACCATTCTAAATCTAGATCTTGTATTTGCTTGAGCAAGTTTATTCGTAGCAAACTCCAAACCAAGTTGAGATCCCACATTGGCCATAAAATTAGAATAACTTTCCCCAAGATCAATTTTAAGGGGAGTTACATTTTTATAATTATCGCACAGCCATTGGATATGTGCATCGGAAAGAGATTCTTGTTCTTGATTTTGTTTAATAGGCATACCAACTGCATAAACAGGCAATCCAGTCTTAGATGCCAAAGTGGAAACAACCGCAGAATCAATTCCACCAGAAACTCCAATAACTAAAGACTGGATATTATTATCATCACAATACTTACATAACCATGCAACAATTTTACATGTTAACTTCAATGGATCCTTAATTCGATTCATCTTTCCTTGTGGCTAAAATAACAGTGTTTTCATAGTCTTTACCAACATCAAAGGTATAATCTTCTTTGATCTTGTCTATGAAGTCATTATAATGGAAATCATTAAAATTGACAAGGTTGTAAATGATGTAAACATATTTGGAATTCTTGACCAACTTATCATAATATTCCATCTGAATATCTAGATCGCACTCAGATAAAGCATAGTTACTAATGAATAGATCAATATTTTCAATCTCTTCATACTCGGTACAAGGAATACACTTAATTTTATCTTTAATTTCTGGGAAACAATCTAAATATTTTTTCTGAAGTGCCGATACTTCTGGAAGATCGATAAGAATATATTCATCAAATTCACATACAGAACTCAGAACTTTACAAAGTCCTCCATATCCACCACCAACTTCAACAATTCTACTGACGGGATTGCCATCAAGCAGAAAAGACATTTCAAAAGTATTTTTAATGTATCTAAGAGTAGTAGGAGAAACCCAGCCTACCCCTGGATATAATTCTACAGTGGGTTTGCCAATAAAATCATTCTCCTTAAAAGAATCAAGATTCGATAAGAACGCTTCTTCATTCATATCAATACACATATTCATGTATTCTTGTCCCTGATGTTTTAAAACATGTTCTAAAATTGTAGTATACTTTGGATTTGATTTAAAAACTGAAAAAGATTCTTCGTTTTCTACAGCATCTTTACAGGCACTAAGATATTCATCAGCGATAGAATCTTCAGCTTGCCATCCTTTTCTTTCAGTGGTCATTGTCATAATGGATCAATCCTTTTACTTCTAAGTGGATCTATTTGTATTAGATAATTTTTATACATGTAATCTTCTGCGACTCTCATATGCAAAGCAATTTCAAAGTTTTCTTGAATTGCTTCTTTCTTAGATTCATAGTACTCTGGGGTCAATTTATCCCAAGGAATATTTTCCCAAGGACAACCTTCATTTAAGAAAATAATTCCATCTGGATTGAAATACTGTGCGACTCCAGCAGTACCATAATAAACGGGAATTGTACCACATGCAAAGCAATCAGTCAATTTCTCAGTAAAATAGGTAGGATAATTTGCATTTTCTACAGCAAATGAAAACATATAATCTCTAAGAGCTTTAGATTTTTCTTTGAGAGGAAGTTCCTGGGGGAGACCCCACCCGAACAAATCATCACCGCCAAATTTATGAAAATATTGTTCAACAACTTTAAGTCTACGTTGGTGGCCAACAGTATATCCTTTATTAGATGCAACCATTGAAACTAATTTAGACTTAGGATAGATGTCTCTATCCATAACCCAAGGAGCAGCATTACTAATACAATATAAGAATTTACCATCGGGACCAGCTTCATGTGTAAGTCTCTGATCGCAAGTAAATATACCATCTACTCGACTAGCAACAAAATCATAATTTTCCTCAATCCACTTATACTGATCTGGAATAATTTCTCTAGATTCCAATAACCAAATAAATTTTAGTTTGTCTGTAGGATCTTTTAATACCTCCAATGCGGCATGATTAACATAGAGATTTACAAATCCTTCTCCATTCCTGCACCATTTAGTATAAACAGATCTATTGTTTGCAGAAGTAGAAGGTTCTAAAGAATCATTACAAAACAAATTGATGGGGAACTTTTTATCAGGACTCAATACTGGAATATCAATTCCACCTGGAGTATTTTTAGCCAGTTCTATTGTTTTTAAAATTTCAGAATCCATATTCCTTCTTCATGCAATTAAATACTTTTTCAACTCCATCCTGAAGATTGGTTTTAGGCATCCACCAACCAAGGATGTAATTGTTGGCTTGATTTCTTTTGTCCATTTGAACACTATCTTTAGCAAGACCAGGAGAAATTTTTACTGGTTTGCCAATCATATTAAACTGTCCCTGAATGATGTCAGCAACTTCCTTGATAGTGTCTCCACGGAAAGAAGTAATGTGCAATGGATCTTCTGGTTTGAAATCAGTATAGGACTCCATAATAGTTTCTAAGGCTTCACAACAGTCCTCTGCATACAGAAACTGACGTTCTTCCGTACCGTCAGTCATCATCTCAAAATCACCTTGTTCAAATCCTTTACGAATAAAGTCAGTAATTACATGAGACTTTTCTGCATCATGTTCAATACCATAGACATTCCAGAAATGAACTGTAAGACCCCTAAGTGTTTGTGTATAAAGTTCCCCAACTCTTTTCATAACCCCATAAGGAGAGTAACTCATGTTACTCATTTGTGAAGAAGCAAATACAAATCTTTTGTTATACTTTTCAAGGAGACCAAAAGTATTCACCATTAACCTGGCATTGTTATTGATGAATTCGAATGTATGTTGATACTTCTTGAGGTAACGAGATCCACCAACATCAAATGCAAGAAAGAAAACAAAATCTGCGGTCTGAATTGCATTCTCAAGATATTGATTTGGAATTGTTGCTAGGTCATGATTATCATTATCTACCTTATCAAAGTCAATGACTACGTGTCCTTTACGACGCAGATAGTCCGAAAGGTAGGCTCCGATCTGCCCACTCGATCCAAGATTTAAAATTTTCATAAATCAAACCAAGCTAATTACATGTTTTGAGCCAAAGTTAACTAAACCAGTCCCACTCATATGACCAACTTCGGTAACATCAAGTTTAGGTTCTGAAATTGAATTCCACATATCTTCAACTTCTGGCCAAGCAGGGCCAATATCATCGAGGAGAATAATTCCTTTCCAATTTTTATCTTCAAGAAATTCCATCATTTCAACTTCTTGCACACCATCATGTGGATCAACATCAATCATGATCATTGAGACTTTATCCCAGTCCAGGGAATCATCTTCTCGAAAATCTTGAATTTTCCACTCAATATTATCTTTCTGAATTTGACTTGCACCTTGTTCAACTAGATCATAACTAATGACTTTGTTGGTAGGGTTATGTGAAAGAGCAAGAGCAGATCCACCAACTCTAGTTCCAACGTCAAGAATACACGACTCATTAAAGAATGTAGAAAGGTATGCATACAGACGATACTCACTTTGCCCTGCAGAAAGCCAATCGTTTGGGTTAAGTGATTGACTTTCTAGTGCAGATACATCCAGAGCAATTACATCATTCTTATTAATTTTAATTGTTTTTTTAGTTACCTTACGCATTGATCAGTTCCTTTACTTCAGTATTACTATTTGTACGAGAATTAATTTGTTCAGAGATCCAATTATAAGTCCTGCGGATACCCTCTTCTAAAGTCTGAGAATAATCCCAACCAAGTTCTCTACGAACTACGTCGTTGTTAGAGTTGCGACCACGAACTCCAAGAGGAGCATCAAGTTTATGTTTTCTATATACTTCCTTATTAGACACTCTTGCCGCAGTTTCTACAAGTTGATTGATAGTGACCATTTCTTCGGAACCAATATTTACGGGTCCAATAAAATTAGAATCCATCAGTCTGCGGGTTGCTTCGATGCATTCATCAATGTACAAGAAGGAACGAGTCTGCAAACCGTCTCCCCACACCTCTATGGTTCCGCCTTCCTCTGGAAGGTATGCTACTTTGCGGCAGATTGCTGCGGGTGCTTTTTCTCTACCACCTTCCCAGGTTCCCTCTGGTCCGAAAATATTATGATATCTAGCAACACGTACAGGGATGCCATAGTTACGATGATAAGCAAAGTAGAGACGTTCCGAGAACAATTTTTCCCAACCATATTCAGAATCTGGGTTGGCTGGATAAGCGGATTCTTCACGGCAATCTGGATTATCAGGATCTAGTTGATTATGTTCTGGATACATACATGCAGACCCAGAATAGAAAATTTTAGTAGAAGTAGTACCTAGTTTTTCATTTATATTACGTTGCAGTTCAAGAACATTCAGATTAATCTGAACTGAATTATGCATAATGTCTGCATCATTTTCGCCAGTAAAGACAAACCCAGCACCGCCCATATCAGCAGCAAACTGATATATTTCATCAAAGGGACGGCCTTCTTTATCAAGTAACATATTATGAACGACATCATAATGACGGAGATCTCCTCTGAAAAATTCGTCTGCTTCTGATGGAGAAAACTCTGGACGTTTTAGGTCTACACCACGGACCCAATACCCCTCAGATTTCAATCTTTTTACCATATGACTTCCAATAAAGCCACCTGCACCTAAAACCAATGCAGTTTTTTTAAATCCAGACATAAGAGATGAAAGAACTCAATTGTATTTTATTTATTCTACCAAAAAACGGTCATATTCGCAAGATCCGAACATACTATTCTTTTGGCCCTGCATCTAATGAACCCCCAGTGTTAACGATTCTTATACCATTAACACCTTGATACCAACCAGTAACGACATACTTAGTATTACTTGGAGGATTGCCTCTATGCAAATGTGTAAATGATCCAGGCCAAATTACAACTCTACCCGCCTTTGGTTTTACTCGCAGCCCCTGATAAATGAATTCGGTTTCGCCGGCTTCTTCAATATCATTTAAATAAACCATCCAAGCTAATACACGATCATTGACATTCCAATCAACATTCTCGGCGTGAAAAATATGATACCCTCCCCCAAGAGGTTCAGTTACCTGGAGGAGAGCAGCACTAGAAACAAAATTGAATGTAGATAAGTAAGGATAGTGAGAACAATAATTTAGAAGACAGGGTGTCAACGCATTCTCGTAAAGGGACTTTACGGAAGGAGCGTGAAAACCATCCAGAACGAGTTGCCTATCTTTGATCATAGAAGTAGTTCTATTGTAAATGAAACTACTATTATCTGCAATATCCATAAGATGTTTACAGAATTCTACAGGAACTACATTATTGTAAATTCCAACGAATTGATCTAGATGAAAATCTAGTTCTTGGTGTTCATCATTTTCCATACTACACTCCAGGCTCGCCACTTAGTTTTTACTGAACTAAGAAACAGGCGGGAGTTACCCCATCCGCACCACCAGTTTTTGAGAGAAACTGGAAACTCATTGAGGGGGGTTCCCGACCAGTGCTGTTAGAGTCCATCCGTGACTATTAATTTGTTTGTACCTCTGCCATAACAACCAAAAACAAAATAATTGAACGCTATACTGTATCTAGGTTCTTCAGATACAGAAGGTTCAACAAAATGTTTAAGGTGAGATGGCCACAGAAACAATTTACCAGTTGTTGTAGAAAACTTTTTTTGTTTAGCATTTATATTATCATGACTATTTACATTAAATTCCCAATCTAAGGTTGACCAATCTTTTCCACATTGAGCAAATGTGATATCCGAAGAATCGTTTGGTACATGCAAGTAAAACACCCCACTAAAATGTGAATTTGCATGATAATGTTCGTGAATATATTCCCCCCTACACACTCTATTTGCCCACGAAATAGTTCTTTTTACATTATGTTCTTCCCTACTAACATGTAGGACATCATGAACATAGACTTCCATTTCATGATTTATTCGCTCAGATAGTTCTAAAGTTTCTGGTCTTGATAATATATCAGTAGTATCATAATCCTTCATTCTAATGTAAGCACCATTAGGTCTATTAAACATATCTAAATTTTGTTCCCAACCAATGGAATCTAATAGATCTAATATATGTTTTATTTTCTTTGGACTTAAAATTATTTCACTTTCGTAAACGGGGGTTGGGAATAAACAATGTAAACTTGCCATAGGCTCCACCAGTACTGTTACAGACCATCCGTGTCTATCTATGAGATTCCTTTTCTAGACGCTCTAGTTCGTTCTCCAATTTATTCAATAGCCCCTCTCTGGTATAAGCACCAGTTTGTTGCTTACGATTTTCCATTTCCTTCTCAATTTTTTGAGTGATAGAGGCATGGCGACGGATTTCTCCACCCATCGACATTTGTTTTTTTGTTTGTTCCATACAGAACTGAAGTTGCATCAGTTCCATATCATCAAAATACATTAGGTTCTTCATCATCTTTTACATAACATGGGACACGATCTGGATCTAACCATTTAGTATATTCAAAGTCTTCTATGGCAGTCAGAAGTTGCATCTGGTTGTCAAGAAGATACATATCACGAAAACGTTTAGTCCAACTATCTGCTTTTTGAATACGATAATCGGGGAATCCGTTATCAAGAATTCCACACTCGACATAACGATATGGAAATCTTTCAAAAACAACTTTCATACTACCTCAACAGTTTCCAAATCACTAGAGATATACTCCATAAGAATTTCATAATCATCTAGAGGATCACCAGAAAATACAACCCCTTCATTTTCATAGAATCGACGAACTTTTCTGTAAAGTTTTGGATTCTTTACATCAAGGTAGAAATCGCCGTTCGAGGCATTCCGAAGAATTTGAATGTCTTTCTTGAATTTTGCTGTGAGCGTCATTGTTTTGAATGTTGACCTTGTTATTATAGGGTATTGACAGGAATCTGTCAAGTGCTCCTTGAGGGGATCGAACCCACCTCACATCGATTATGAGTCGATTGCTTTCACCAGATAGCTAAAGGAGCATGGTACGAGTGCCTGGATTCGAACCAGGTCAAAGCCGCTAATCTGGCGGAAAGAGTTTATAAGACTCCTCTGACTACCAAGTCTCACTCGCATGAAAATCACGCACCTTCTTCGTGATCGGTATGAATACGTATGAGTTCTTCATCCGAATCACTGGTCGGAGAATATGGAACGGCTATACCGTCTTCGATGATATCTTTGATTTGATCTTTATATGGAATTAAAACAACATCCTTTTTATCTGGAGTTGCAATATAAAAAGATTCTCCATTTTCAACTCTACTGAAGATTTCATCAAAGTTGCTTTCTAATTGTTCTAGAGTGATGTGTTCCATAGTTGTTATAAACTAATCGGAGTGGCAGGATTTGAACCTGCGACATCCTGCTCCCAAAGCAGGCGGTCTACCAAGCTGACCTACACCCCGTTTGTTGATTTTACTATTAGTGTTTTAGATAGGCAAGAAGTGTTTCTGGAGAAGAAAACTCATAAGGATCTTCTTCTGCATTTTCTTTTTTATTGTCTTCAACATGCCAAGAAGAAATTACACCGTCGTCAACAACACATGCATATCTCCAAGAGCGCACACCAAATCCCAAATTTTCTTTAAGGACATCCATTCCAGCCCACTTAGTAAATACTGCATTCCCATCGGGGATATATTTAACATTTTTAATTTTCAGTTCTTTAAACCAAGCATTCATTACAAATGAATCATTTACACTTAGACAATAGACTTCATCAATTCCAAGTTTTTTAAATTTAGAATATGATTTCTCATATCCAGGAAGTTGTTTTGATGTACAAGTAGGAGTAAAAGCTCCAGGCAAAGCAAACACAACTACTTTTTTTCCAGAAAAAATATCAGAAACATTTTTTGTTATCCATTCTCCATCTTCCCTGTAATTCCAAGAAATCCAACTAGGAATAATTCTAATGTTTGTAATAGGACTAGGCATCGTGAATAGGATAATAATAGTTTATATATGTTCTTCAAGAGAAGAACGGAAAGGGTAGGATTCGAACCAACGGATGCTTTCACATCGGCAGTTTTCAAGACTGCTGCCTTAAACCACTCGGCCACCTTTCCAATACCAGTAATCATAGGACATCTAATAAAAATTGTCAAGGATCACTTAAAGGATGTCCATTACGCCAACGACTTGTATCTGGAGGATCACACTTTGCATCCCAAGATCGTACTAAAAGTTTTGTGAACAGTTCCATTTTGTCTGGATGAACTGCTGCTGGATTTTGATTGATTTGTTCCTTAAGTGCCACTAATTCATTCCATTCTTCATCTGTAAGCGCCGATTGTTCGGAGTTTGGGGAATGAGTCATTAACGCACCTCGAAATCTAGTTTACGGACCTTTCTTTTTTTTCGGTCTTCTTGGTATTTTAGGTCATCTTTTGTCAGGATATCCTGATTTTTTAAATTTTCTTCACATTTTATTAGAATAACTTTGCTAAGGTCCACAGCTACAACAGTATCATTAACCACTTGCATCATATTAGGACACCCACAACACTGGGGTTTAGAACTACTTGTTAGTTCTTTATTGCAAACTTTACATCTTACGGTAAACATTTTTTCAGGCCGTTAAATTTAGTGTTAATGATAATCTGGGTTCTGGAGCTTCTAATACAGCGTGTTGGGTATTTGATGGAAGGACAATGATATCCCCTGGGCCAATTTTTTGAACGGCATCCCCAATTAACCAAGTGCATACACCGTAAATTGGCTTTATAATTACATGATATTCGTGACTATGAGGCGGGAAACTAACTCTAGAGTTAGTATTTCCCTTCCCAATGTAGAAATTAGAAACAGTTCTAGACCCTTTGACTGCAAAGATTTTATCATCTAATTCTCTAAGTTCAGAGGTAACATCCATAATATCTGTAATGTGGGAAGTAAATCCCAAATCATAAAGATGTTTCCATTTTATAAAATCCAAATAACCATCATTGGTATAGAATTCTACAGATCCTCTACCACATGCGTTAATAGTCTCAACTACTCCTCTGGGCCATCGATAACGAATTTGAAGAAGATCTAATACTTTTTCTTCATCTAAGGAAATTGTATGATTTCCTATTATTTCTGATAAAGTATATAGATACGTTTCATCATTAATACTTTGTATTTCCATATTTTATTCTAAAAATAAATGGGCGATACTGGAATCGAACCAGTGACTTACCACTTGTAAGGAGGCCACTCTACCGCTGAGTTAATCGCCCAAGAAAAAGTTCTCTATTGTTTATACAATAAATTATGATAGTAAAGAACTTCTGGATTTTCCAGATCTTTACAACGAGGATAAAAGATACCGTCCTTGTAACAAGAAGCTTCTGGATTGGGTTTATTATATTTTACCACATTTGTGGGATAATCCCTAATGTTGCAAAGTTCTCCCTGACGATACACAAAGTTATCAATACACAGAGCCCCAGCAAATGGTGCCAGGAACTTTAACATTTCAAGTGTATACATTAACTTTACTGAGTGTATAAGAACCATCACCATTATCTACCCAGTTTACTTCATCACCCTCTTTCAGTTTTGCTGCTTTTAGCAAATCATCGGGGAAAGAAACATAGTAGTCATCGTGAACTTGTTCGACAGGTAAGACCCATTTCTTTTTAGAGACTTCAGGTGTCCATTCATATCCACCAGCCTCACTTACTTCTTTCGTTAGGGCATCTAGTTCTGCTCGCTTATTATAATACTCCGCCTCACGCAAATTATATTCACGACACTTTTCTTTCTCTTCGTCCGATGCTGCCTTATCACACATCGCATTCAGTTCTTCTTCAGTATACTTCATTGCTTCTATATCACTATGCCCCCAAGGAGGCATACAATGATCAATTGGCCATTTTTCTCCAGTTGCAGTATAATCAAATATAGGTGATCCAAGTTTAGTCAACAACTTACTAGATTCATCAGCATATTTTTTATGATGATAATAGTTATCACGAACAACACTTACGATGCAATCATAAATCTCATCCGATGTTGCATCACCAGAAGTTGCATCATGCATCCAATTCTCAAGTTGTTCGAGTGAATACTTTTTGTAATCAAAAGACATGATCATTCACCTAAAGAAAATTTAGAGAGGTTTTGGGTAGTTGTGACTTGACTGTCAATTTTATTATAGATCTCATACAACTCATTTGTCAAGCCTACATTTTCTTCTTCTAGTTTTGAAACTTTTTCTCGCAAATAATCTACAGATTTATACAAATCATCTATCGATTCAATCAAAGAATGGCTCGCATACTGTTCATCAAGGCAATAAATTTTATAATGCATAAGAGGATCTTTTTCGTATGGAAACAGTTTATTGAAAACTTTTACTATTTTTAGTGACATTAGGTCCCAGTAGTAACGGAAATTCATTTTAGTCTAACTCTCTACGATACTATTCTTTTGTTTTTTGATTGCTCAGAATCAAATGTCGTCCACTTTGCTATACTAAGACACATCAATATCGTATCTTGTTCACGACGATACAACTCCCAGTTTTTTTTGACCATAGCATTATACCTTCGTTGATAGGCACAACACCAGACATCACGAAAGATTTTGTCCTTCTCAGTCACAGGTTTCGTCACTCCACCAATAACTCAGTTTATCACCAACGGCAGAAATATTCAAGTGGTAGGTTTTGCCGTCTTGAGTATAGACACCGACCCACAGACTGCGTTCGTTCATACTTTCCAGGTGAAACATCTTCACATCTTCTAGCACAATCTCATCTGGATTTTGTTCTGGAGTTTTTACATCCCACGATCCTCCAACACCTCCATCCATGTTGACAACAATATCCTGATCCATAAGTTCTCGGATTTTCTCCTTTCCGTATTGTGTGAGTTCTTGTTTCTTACTACGAAGTTCATCAACTTCTTCTTGAGTCAGATTGACCCAGGGCATATCATCTTGTGTCATACTTTTTTTACATAATGAAGGAACAACTGAGTGTAAGTCTGCCCTTTATATGGAGTTCTCCAATGTGTTACCTCAGTGCCAGAGTAAAGAACTCCCTCACCTGGATTTATCTGACTACGAATAATTTTACCAGTTTTATCGCGCAAACACAAGTCCCATGGATTATCTTGTGAAATATTTACACTAACGGATATCTCACAAGCTTCACGATCTTTATGTGCTACCATATAAGATTTGTGATAGTATTGAGTACAGAACCAATAAGTAGGTTGTAAAGGAGTTTGCAAATATATTTCTAAAAAATAATGCATTTGATTGAATATATCCTTAGCGCATGGAGGGCAGTACACCATTTTAACGGCACCTCGAGCTGGATCCTGTTCTATGGGATCTTTATCAAACTCCTCTTTCTGCAACCTCATGTGAAGATTTGCAGTATCTTCTAGAGATAGAATTCCTGGTATAAAATCATATCCGTAGACTTCAAAATCACTCATAACCAACCTGCAAAACTAAAGATATAAGAAAGCCCCCACTCTAATGTATGAGGCGGTAGTTCATCAATATGCTCAAATGCAAGGCGTCGGGCGTGTAGAATACGTTCCTTACCAATCGCAAGTAGATTGGCTTTGGAACCTTTAAGAAACTCATTAAAATCTTCTTGATTGTTTTGCTTTTGACCTGAAATATACAATCGTCTCATTTCAGTCATCAGTTCTTTTGTTTCGG